>Ga0315279_10001110_pt1 | contig 46158 bp, 40 predicted proteins | sample YL17G06_20_MG_FD_203694 | JGI IMG/M metagenome (GOLD analysis project Ga0315279, IMG submission 203694) | Sediment microbial communities from Yellowstone Lake, YNP, Wyoming, USA - YL17G06_20 | ecosystem: Environmental > Aquatic > Freshwater > Lake > Sediment | place: USA: Wyoming | collected...
CCGAAGGCAGGTGGTCCCGGGGGACCAGCTGAAGCTCGAAGCCGAGATCCTGAAGCTCAAGGGCAAGTACTGCCTTCTGAAGGGCAGGGCGATCGTCGAGGGGGAAGTGGCCGTCGAGGGAGAGATGGTCGCCAGCATTTTGGACCTCGAGGAGATAAATGAGCTCACATGACATCACCATCCACCCCACGGCGACGGTCCATCCGAAAGCCCGGCTGGACTCCGGCGTCTGGGTCGGACCGGGCTGCGTCATCGGCGAAAAGGTCAGCCTGGGCCGGAACACCCGGCTCGAATCCAACGTCTCGATCATCGGCCTGACCGAAGTCGGCGCGGACTGCCGATTCGCGCCGTTCTCTTCCATCGGGACGGAGCCCCAGGACATCGGTTGCAAGGGGGATGAGACCGTCGTCCGGATCGGAGACGGCAATATCTTCAAGGAATTCATCACGGTTCATCGCGGAACGGTCAAAGGGGGAGGCCTTACCCGGATTGGAGACCGCAACTACTTCATGGCCTATGTTCATGTCGCCCACGACTGCCGGATCGGCGACGAGACGATCTTTATCAACAGCGCGACACTGGCAGGCCACGTGACCGTCGGGGATTTCGCCACGGTCGGCGCCTTCACGGGAGTCCACCAGTTTTGCCGGATCGGCAGGTACGCCTTTACCGGAGGGTTCACGGTCATCACCCAGGACCTTCCGCCTTTCTGCCGGGTGGCCGGCATGAGGCCGGTCAAGATCTACGGCCTGAACAGCGTCGGCCTCAGGCGAAGAGGCTTCTCCAACGCCAGAATCAACGCCCTGCGCGAAATGATCAAGATCCTCTTCTACTCGGACCTCAACACCGTCCAGGCTCTGGAGAAGATTGAGGCCTCGTATCCTCCCGGGGAGGACAGGGACGAGCTCACCGGGTTCATCCGGTCGTCCAAACGGGGGATCATCAAGAAGACGGCCGAACCATGGGAGACCGACTCGGAATAATCGCCGGCTCCGGGGAATTTCCCCTGCTCGCGGCCGGGGAGGCCGGGGCGCGGGGGTACGAGTGCGTCATCGCCGCGATCCGAGGGGAGGCTGACGACTGCCTTCGGGACCGGGCCGGGATCGTCGAATGGTTCGAAGCCGGTGAGATCTCCCGCGTTTCCGGGTTCCTCAAGGGCCACGACGTCTCTGGCGTTCTCATTGCCGGAAAGTTCCGCCAGGAGGCCGCATTCCGGACCGGGGGGCTGGACGCCGCCGCTTTGTTTCTCCTGGGACGGGCCGAGGGGAAGAGTCCCGTCCGGCTGATCGCGGCCCTGATCGAGTTTCTGGAAGGACAGGGCCTTTCGGTCCTGGACCCGACGCCTTTCCTGAACACGTACTTCTGCTCTCCCGGGACGCTGACGAGGACGAAACCGGGCCACCGCGTCCTTATGGACATCGAACATGGCTTCTCGATCGCTGGGGCGCTCGCCGACCTCGATGTCGGGCAGACCGTTGTCGTCAAGGACCGGGAGGTCATCGCGATCGAAGGCATCGAGGGCACGGACCGGGCCATTATACGCGGAGGCGAACTCGCAGGTCCCGGGACCGTTGTGATAAAGACCGGCCGTTCCAGGCAGGACCCCAGGATCGATCTCCCGGCCGTAGGCCTGGAGACGGTGCGGGCTCTCGTCGAGGCCGGTGCGGGGGCCCTGGCTTTCGAAGCGGAAAAGCTCCCGTTCTTACAGAAGGAGGCCGCCGTCGCCCTGGCGGACGGCAGCCGGATCGTCATCGTCGCCAAGGAAAGACAACCATGAACAAGGTCAGAGTCGGAATCATCGGAGTCGGATACCTGGGGATCCAGCACGCCCGGATCCTGTCCTACCTGGAGGAAGCGGAGCTCAAGGCGGTCGCGGACATCGACTTCCAGAAGGCCCTCCAGATCGGCAACCGCCACGGCGTCAGGTACTTCCAGAACTACGAGGAGATGATCGACGACATCGACGCCGCCGTTGTGGCCACGGACACGTCGGCCCACTTCTCCGTTTCCATGAACCTTCTCAAGCAGGGGAAGCACGTGCTCGTCGAGAAGCCCATCACGGCGACCGTCGAGCAGGGGGAACAGCTCGTGGAGATGGCTGCGAAGAACAACCTCATCTTCCAGGTCGGCCATCTCGAGCGTTTCAACCCTGCCGTGGAGGCCATCGAGAACATGATCTCGGAGCCGAAGTTCATTGAGGTCCAGCGGCTGGGGTCGTTCTCGGCCCGCTCCCTCGACATCGACGTCGTCATGGACCTCATGATCCACGACCTGGACATTATCATGGCCCTGATCAAGGACGATGTCGTCGCCATCAAATCCTCGGGAATCCACGTCATCTCCGAGAAGACCGACATCGCCAACGCCAGGCTGGAGTTCAAGTCGGGATGCGTGGCGACACTTACGGCCAGCCGTGTCCACCAGGGCAAGGTCAGGAAGCTCCGGATCTTCGAACCGACCTCGTATTATTCCATCGATTACATCGACCAGGAGGTCAAGGTCTTCCCGCTGGACGGCCGGCAGACGGACATCAAGACCCTGAAGATCCAGAAGGAAGAGCCGCTCAAGAAGGAACTGAAGAACTTTCTGGAGTGCATCGAGGCCGGGAAGAACACCAAGGTCACCGGCGCGGAAGGGCTTCGGGCCCTGCGCCTGGCCTACGACGTCATCCGGGAAGCCGAAATCTGACCGGGCGGGCGGCTCACTCGACCGTCTTGATGAGCCGGCCCTTCGGGGGGACGGCCTCCTGCCCACAACCGTTCATCACGGCAAAGCTGGGCCATAGGTCCTTTTTCATCCCCGCTCTTTCAAAGAGCTCCCGGAGGTTCTGCGTGCCGTCGGCCCTGACCAGTTTCAGGCGCCGGGGTTGTTTATTCAGGCGGGCAGGATCCTTAAGTTCCTGGAAGGAACCCACGATCCGGCCGAATTCGGGGGTGTGGCGTTTATAGTTGGTCGCCTTGCTGAGCGCCGAGAAAGTGTAGATCTGTTCACCTTTCCGGATGAACGAGAATTGGACGCGCAGCGTCTCCTTCTCGGGCTTCACGACATCAAAGACCTGACGGACACAGGAAAGGCCGTTGATATTTATGCTTTGCTCGTTCACGAACTGTCCGCCGTCGAGGGACGCCGCTTTCTTCTTCGCGTAGGAAGCCAAGCTGTCAGGGCTCTTCTCGGCCTGGAGGACGACGGCCGCTTCATCGTCCGGGGAGAGGATCGTGATCTGGGCCGGCGCGTTCTGGACCTTCCAGCCGTCAGGAAATCCACAAGTGACCCTGAGTTGGGGGTGATAAAAGGAGTTGCCTTCGACAAAGCCTTGACGGGGGTCGTCCCCGTAGATGAGGCCTTCGATCCTGCGGGAGTATTCTTCGTCCCGGACGATAAGCTTGTCGTCCGAGGCCTGAAGAAGGGCCCGGACGCTGCTGATCCTTTCCTTAGTCAAAGGATGAGTCGAAAGGAATCCAGGGAGAGTATTTTTTCCGGAGAGATCGCCCATTCTCTCGAGGGAATTGAAGAAATCGACCATGCGGGAGGGGTCGTAGCCCGCACTTCGGGCGTAGGCCACGCCGAGAGCGTCGGCCTCGCGCTCGTCGTCACGACTGAACTTCAGGAAAAGGAAGGAGACGCCGATCCCGGCGAGGCCGGAGATCTTGGCGAACGTGTCGCTGATGGCGCTGCCGATGGCCAGGCCAGCCTGGAATAGGATCATCTGGCTCATCTTCTTCACACTGTGCCGGGCGTTGACATGGCCGAGCTCGTGGCCCAGGACGACGGCCATCTCGGCCTCAGAGTTCATAAGGGCTAGGATACCGCGCGTAAGATAAACGTAGCCGCCGGGGACGGCGAAGGCGTTGATGACCGGGCTGTCGAGGACCGCGAAATGATAGGCGAGATTGGGCCTGTGGGAATGCTCGGCGAGGACCTTCCCGGATGTCGTCACGTAGCCCGTCATCCTGTCATCGGAATAGACCCCGTATTGTCCGCGGACCTGGCCGTCGGTCTCCTTCCCGATGGCGAGCTCCTGCTGCTCGGAGATCAGGCTCAGCTCTTTCTTCCCCGTCACCGGATTGACGGCGCAGGAGGCGGCGAGGCAGCAGACCAAAGCGGCGAGAACTGCTTTTTTCATCGCCCCAGGGATCCGAAGATCATTTGGCCATCTGGAACAGGGAGTCCTGCAGGCCGGAGTTGTAGGTGATCTTGGTGAGCGTCATCCTGGCGAATTCCGCGCCGTCCTGGAGGATGGTCATGGAGTGGGCCGCCATGAGGTCTCCTTCCTTCCTGTAATCGGACATAAGGGTCTCGGTCAGGACCTCCCCCCCTCCCATCTGGCCCATGGTCATCGTTTTGGTTTTTAAGGCGAGGTAGCTGGTGGAATCCACGTATAAGGTGTTCTTGTGGCCGTCGGGCATCGTCTGCTCCATGACCAGGCAATCCTTGTCGCCGACCTTTTCCTCGCCCTTGAGTTCGTAGGTGATCCCGTACTTCTCGGGGTTGAGGATGGAATCATTGCCCAAGGCCTGGCGCTTGAACTCCTTGGCGAGGTTTTCGGGCATCTCTTCCGTAGCGCCGGTTTGCGGGTTGAGGAACCAGGCTTTCTGGCCGTCAAAGGCCTGTGTTATGACCATGCCCATGACTTCAATGTCCATCCGCATCATATTGGGTTCCTTTTGGTACATGGTCAATGTGGCGTTCATGCCCTGCTGGATCAGTTCCATCGTCCCGGAAATGGTGGTGTCCTTGGCGGCCTCCATGGCCTTCCGTCCGCCCTGGGCATCGATCATCTTTTCCAAGACCTCTTTTGAAGTCTGGCCGAATCCTTGGGCGGGGAGAATGGACATGACAAACAATCCCGCCAGGACCCAAATCAATGTCTTTTTCATCGTTCCTCCTCTAGGATTTTCCGGATAGTGTTAATTTTGAATACGTCAATTCTAATAAAAAATCCCAAAAAAAGAAAGGGAATGATATCCTTGTTGATTTTGTCCTCCGCTCTGGGTCAAAATGGGGCTCATATTTGCTTCTTTTCCCGAAGGAAGGAGAAAGCGCATGGAGATCAACGGGGACCACCCCTATGGCCATCCACCGCTTTTAGAAGCCATCGCCGCGCACCACCGGGCCCGCGTCGATAACGTCTGCCCGGTCGTCGGAGCGTCCCAGGGGATCTTCTCTGTCTGTGCCGCCCTCCTTGGGCCGGGGGACGACGTCCTGGTCGAAAGACCGGCCTAAGAACCCTTCCTGGCCGTACCCCGGCTGTTCGGGGCGAACGTTACGCGGTTCGAACGAAGGTTCGAGAACGGCTACCGCGTCGACCCGGAAGAGTTCCGCCGGGCCTTCACGCACCGAACAAAACTCGTCCTTTTGGCGAACCCACACAACCCGAGCGGGGTCGCGCTTTCCCATGAAGAGGTATTGGCGCTGGCCCTGACGAGCGAAGAGAAGGGCGCGACAGTCCTCATCGACGAGATCCGGCGGCGATCAAGGCCCCTCGTCGAGGGGAACCTCCGGATCGTCAGCGGCTTCATGTGGGACCAGGAAGCCCTGGAATGGGTGGCGCCCGACCCCGGGATCATTTGTTTTCCAAGGCTTCGCGGCGCCCGGGACGCGACGGACCTCGCCCGGCGCCTGCTCGAGGGCTACGACACGGGCATCGTTCCCGGCAGGTTCTTCGAGGAGCCGCGAAGCTTCAGGCTCGGGTTCGGGATCCCGACCGATAGCTTGGTCCGGGGACTCGGGAATCTGAAAAAAGCTATCCATCAGTTAGGCTTGAAGATGCCGTAGCGGCTGATCTTATGGTAGACGGCCGTTCGCGAAATGGCCAGGATCCGCGAAACATGGGTGACGTTGTGCCTCGTGACCTCGAGGAGGAAGCCGAGGTAATCCTTCTCGAGCTCCCTGAGCGTTGGGAGATCGGGGTTCTCCTTCACGGTTTCAAGATAATATTCGAGATAGCTTTTCATGTCATCGCCTCGTTCACGTCTTCCGGACCAAGCTCCTGTTGTCGGCCGTGATCTTTGATGAAGAGCTTCATGAGACCAGGATTATGAGCAAGAACAATGCCAATCAGTTGTTAGATTTCTAATTTATTGTAAATAAAGATAATATAGAAGATGTGGGCTCCCGCTGAAGGTTGTTCAATAAGTTCAATATATGGACATAATTTGATTATTCAATTATGTAACTAGTTGTCAATAAATATAATGACAACTATTTATTTACAATGTATTGAAACAGGTCATATCGAGCGACGCCGGCAGAGCCTTTTCAGCGTCTCCCAGGCGGTTTTCTCGGGCCCCTTTCCAACGATCTGAGGCCGGCGGCAAGCGTCGGGTCGATTTTCCCGGGATTCGGCGGGCGCACCCCGAGCTTGAGATTCCTTCTCACACGAAAAGAAATGCGAACATCCGGTAACGGAAAGGTTGACTGCGGGAAGAAGATGCGCTATAGAGTTATCAGTCAACCTCATGAACCCGGAAAGAAATAAATACCTGACGATCTTCGAGACGATCCCCAATCCCGCTTTTATCCTCGACGTCGAGAACCGCGTCGACAACATCAATAACGCGGCGTTCGATCTCTTTCGTGACGTCCTGCCCGCCGGGGTTAGCTATTACGGCAAGGCCCAGATCGGCGGGATCCTGCCGTGGCTGAAAGAGGACCTCGAGGCGTTCGTTGGGGGGGAAGACCTCGAGACCACGTTCGAGAAGGACGTCGAGACCCGAAAGGGACTCATCCACTTCCAGATCAAACTGAAACGCATGCTGGACCTCTACGAGAAATTCGTCGGGACGATCATCATCCTGAATGACATCTCCTACCTCAAACAGGCGGAGAGGACTGTGGCCAGGGCCCGTGATTTTCACCTGACCCTCTTTGAAGAGTTCCCCACCCAGATCTGGAGGGCGGGAATCGACGGCAAATGCAACTACGTCAATAAGGCCTGGCTCTTGTTCACTGGGAAGAAACTGGAGGAGGAGACCGGAGACGGTTGGATCCTGGACATCCACGATGAGGACAAGGAGAAGTTCAAACAGGCATTCCTGAAGGCCCTAAAAACCCGGGATCCCTTCGAAACGGAGTTCCGGATCAGGCGCCACGACGGCCGTTACCGCTGGGCCCTGAGCTTGGGCAGGCCTTTCAATGACCTCGATGGCGGATTCGCCGGTTACATCGGCTCCTGCACCGACATCCAAGACCGCAAGGCCCATGAGGAGGACCTGATCCACCGGGCCACCCATGATTCTCTCACCGGTCTTCCCAACAGGCGCGTCCTCGAAACGGACCTCCCCCGCGTCATCGCCAGGGCCGGGCGCGGCGGCGAAAGCGTCATTCTGGTCCTGGACCTCGACCGGTTCAAGAATGTCAACGATACCTTCGGCCACAACGCCGGCGACCAGGTCCTCATCGACTTCAGCAAGATGCTCCTGAAGAAGTTTCGGAAGGACAGTGACGGGCTGACCCGGCTCGGCGGGGATGAGTTCGCCGTCCTGTTCGAGGACACAGATATCGGTGAAGCCGGGACCATCGCCCAAAGGCTCTGTGAGTCCGTCGCGAACTCCGATTTTCTCCCCGACAGGGGAGGTGTTCGGATCAGCCTCAGCGTGGGGCTGGCCCTCATCAAGGAAAGGGAAACCCCTGAGGCGATCCTGTCCAGGGCCGACAAGGCCATGTACAGAGCCAAGGAACTGGGGGGGAACCGGATCATCATCGCCGAATGAAGGCGGAACAAAGGAGACAGACTGATGGGCAGGACTATCGCGATTCTTCTCGTGGCCGGATCGGCGGTCCTCCTCTTTTCGGGGCCGGTTCGCGCCGAGGTCGCGGGCTTCGGCGTCAAAGCGGGGCTGTCCTATGCCAATATCCACGGCCGTGATGTTTATGATCAGAGATACAGAATGGGTTTCGGCGCGGGGGCGTTCCTGACCTTCGGCCTCGGCTCTTCGTTTGCCGTCCAGCCGGAGGTCCTGTTCGTCATGAAAGGATCGAAGTATTCGAACGGCAGCGGCGTGGACGCTTACCGGGAAACGCTGGGCCTCGATTATATCGAAGTTCCGATCCTGATAAAGTTCTTCCTCCCTCTCGCCGGGTCTTTCAGGTTCCACCTCTTTGCCGGCCCGTCGTTGGCCTTCAAACTTCGAGCCAGGGTAAAGGCGACCTTCGGCGGAGAGACCGAGGTGGAGACCCTGGACAACGTCAAGAACACGGACTTCGGCCTGGCGGCAGGTGTCGGGTTGGAACATCCCCTGGGACGGGGGAGGCTGACTCTCGACGTCCGCTATACAGCGGGCATGAGCTCCCTGTCCAAGGGAACCGGCGACGACATCAAGAACGGCGCCCTCGGACTCTTTTCCGGATATTCGTTCTGAGCGTCCGGCAGATCATGACATCGAAATCAAACAGCGGAGCCCCAACGATGGGTTATCGGGACAGCTTGAATTTCGCCAGCTTGTTGTAGAGCGTCGTCCGGGAGATCCCCAGGATACTGGCCGTCCGCCTCAGGTTTTTCTTCGTGACCTTCAAAAGATAGGCGATATACTCCTTCTCAAGGCTTTCGAGCGTCGAGAGGTTCTCCTTGCGGAGGAACGATAGCCCTCCCTCGGGGGCCTCGAAATCACGGAGGTGTTTAGGCAGGTTCGGGACGTCGATGAAATCCTTCTTGCATATCATGGAGGCGCTCTCCAGGACGTTCTCCAGCTCCCTGACATTCCCGGGCCAACCGTACTTCAGGAAGATTTTCTGGACGTCGCGCGAAACGCCCCGCACGCTTTTGGAAAGGTCTTTGCTGTGGGTCTGGAGGAAGTGCCGGACGAGCAGAGAGATGTCCTCGAGCCTCTCCCTGAGGGGCGGCAGGTGGATCTCGACCCTGTTCAACCTGTGGAAAAGGTCCTCCCGGAAGGTGTTGTTCCGGATGGCTTCCACGAGATCGCGGTTTGTCGTGGCTATCACCCGGACGTCGATGGTCCTGTTCTCATTGGCGCCAAGGGGACGAAACTGGTGGTTCTCCAGGACCCTCAGCAGCTTGGCCTGGACGGCGATCGGGATTTCGGCGATTTCGTCGAGGAAGATGACGCCCTTGTCGGCCTCGTCGAAGAGGCCCCGTTTGTCCTTGTCCGCACCGGTGAACGCTCCTTTCCTGTAGCCGAAAAGTTCCGATTCGAATAAGTTCTCGGGGATGGAAGCGCAGTCGCAGATGACGAGGTCTTTGTCCCGGCGCGGTCCGGTGGCGTGCACCGCCCGTGCCACCATTTCCTTGCCGGTCCCCGTTTCCCCGGTGATGAGGACGCTGGTGAAGTGCTTGGCGATGTTCTCGATGAGCCCGAAGACCTCGAGCATGGAGGGGTTGCGGCTGACCATCCCCTGGAAGACGTATTTTTTTTCGAGCCTCTTCTCCAGCTGGAACGTCTCCCTCTTCAAAGCCCTTTTCTCGGAAATCCTCCACAGGACCTCAGAGACTGCGGAGGATTGAAGGGGCATGGCGACATAGTCTGTGGCCCCCATGTGGATCCAAGCAAGGATGGCTTCCGAATCAAGCTGCTGGCCCACGATGACGACGTCGATGAGGGAATCGAAATGTTTCAGCTTCTTCAGAAGAACTTCCGATTCCTGACGGGCTTCGACCGAGTCGACGAGGACGATCCTGACGGCGTTCTCCCGGACGATGGACAGGCAGTCTTCGTCCGGCCGGCAGAAGAAAAGGCGGAAATCTCCCGCCGGCGGGGTCTTCTTGACGGCGCCGTAGAGGGAAAATTCCCTGGAAACGATCAGGAGGCTCGTCTGGAGTTCCATTTCGATCGATGTCCGAACCGCACGGTCCTCATCTTATCAATTTCCGCGGGGATTGACAACGAGATTTCGCCCCGTTCATTTCGTCTTCGGGACCTGGCCGGGGCGGCTGCGATGGAACTCGATCCGGACGCGCTCCCGGACCTCCTCCTCGATGCGTGAGGTCTCGAACTTGACTTGGGACAGGTACTTGATATGGGCCCTCAGGTAGACGAGGCCCTGCTCACAGAGGAAGCTCAGCCAGGCCCCCGAGGCCGTCTCGTCCATAAGCTCGGGCGTTTGCTCGACAAACGTGATCTGACTGCGGAAGGTCAGCCTGTTCTCCTGCGGGGACTGGCGCTTCGCGTAAAGGTTCACCCCGTCGTACAGCTCGAGCGCCTCTAGGTGCGGCTGCCAGCGGGCCGCCCAGCGGTAGTAACGGTCGTAGAACTTCTTGTTCGACTCCCGGATTCTCTCGTCCGCCTGGAGCTCCTGGGTGATGAAAGACATGAGTTCGTCGCCGGCCTCCTTCCATTTTCCGTAGATCGGGAGGCTCAGCGTCTTGTAGTAGGCGAACCAGCCCCGCGGGATCCAATAATCCCGGAAGAGGTAGGGGGAGTAGTTCGAGAACGGCTGGACCCATTCGTGGGAAGGGTAGCCGTGGAGGTTCAGGTATATGTCGGGCAGCCACTTGTCGTAAAGGCCTGACCTGACCGATGCTTCCGGCAGGATCGGCCGGGCTGAGTTCAGCTGGGCGCCGATATCGACACCGAGGGAACTGTAGCGTCCGGCGTGGAGGCTGTGGAAGGGCGCGAGTTTGGCGAGCTCGAAGGCCAGCGCGGCGCCGTCCGGGTTCTCCATGGGCTGGATGACGAAATTGATCTTCCGGACGGAATCCTGGTAGGCCCTGTCCCTCGCCAGGAGCTCGGCCAGCCGGAGTGTGTAGTTGGTGGAGGAGATCTCGTTGGCGTGCTGGCGGCTGCTCAGCTGGAGGGTGGGCTTGAACGTGACCAGGCGGGCTGTGGATACGTATTTTTCGACGGGGGTGAAGATCTCCAGCACGGGGACGGGCCTGCCCTCGTAGGACCGCCCCCCCATGTAGGCGCGGACGGCCTTGAACCGGCCAAGACGGCCGACGATATCGAGGCACATCTCGGGCGAGATCGTCTCATCCGTGGGAACAAGGACCTCTTCGGGCCGGGGAGGAGCAGGAACGGCCGCCTCTTCCTGGGATGGGAAGACCACGGGCAAACTTTCGTCCTTCTCCAGGTCCTGCCATCTGATCCGGGCCGTCAGCGTCCGGAGCTTCGGATAGTTGAACGGGTCCGCCACAAGCCCCTTGTCGGCGAGCCTCCGGTAGGAATCCATGACATCCAGGAGCGTCAGGTAATCGGCCTCCTTCTCGATCTCCATCTCAAGGAAAAGGGTTTCCATCCGGTCTTCCTGGCCGTTGTAAATGAACGCCGGGACCTTCAGGGCCTTCGCCTTGAGCGCGGGGAAGGCGAACTTCCTGACGAACTCCTCCCGGTCCTTTTCCTTCCATTTGACCTCCATCTCCGGAGCGAGAGCGGGCCAGTCCTCGAACGTGATCTTGGTCCTTGCTTTCCCGCCTTCGCTCGAACGGTGGATGAGCGGGAGCACGTTCCCGGGCGCCGAGGAGCGCGATGTGTCCTCGGGAAGCGCGTCGTCCCCCCCGTCGAACCGGGTGATGCCCCTTAGGAAATCGAGCGTATCGAAGTAGATTTCGTCGTGCATGGCCTCCAGGCTGCTCACCATCTCCTCGTCCAAACCGATCCTGTAGTCGGGCTCGCTGGCCCACAGTTCGACAAGAAGTTTTTTAAAATAGGGCTGCTTGGCGAACGTCGGTTCGTAGTCGGTTTTGGCGAGGATGTGGGAATAAACGGGTTTGAGAACCTCCTCTTGGTAGAACTCCCAAAACCGTTCCAGGTCGGTCTGAAGATCGACATCGAGGGCGGTCTCCTTCCCGGCCTCTACCCTCAGCCAGCCGGTGGTGATCTTGGACCGGCCCCACTCCGGAAGGACGTTGAGGAAAAGGATCTCCTTTGTCCTGGGAGAAAAGCCCTGCTGGAAGAGGAGGGAGCCCTTCTCGTCGAAAGCCAAAGCCTCGTAGATGGGTCCTCCCGCCGGTTTGATCTCGAATTCGATCCTTTCCAGGGGGATCTGAAGCTCCTTGGCCAGGATCTCGTCGACCGGATAAAGCTCCTGGAGCCATCGGTAAGGCTCGGAGTAGGACCGCTTGAGCACGTTCCGCGGGTCCTCGTCCGCCGTGAACCGGATGGTCATGTGGTGCACGCCTTTGTTCTTCAGCGACGCCTGGACCCTTTCCGTAAGCCAGAAGAATCCCTGCTTGTAGGCCGAAAGGACTTTGACCTCTGAACCGGCCAGGTTGTTTTCCGCGAGGACCTGTTCGATCCGCTTCTTCAGTCCCTGACGGACCTCGGGGGACTCGCTCACTCCGAGGCTGACCTTTACGGGCTTGGGGTCCGCCGTTTTCTTCAGGGCTTCCTGGAGCAGGGCAATCGCGTCGTCTCCCTCCCAGGGGAACTCCTTCTCTTTCTCGAAGATCTTCTTGCTCTCCCTGAGGGTTTGCGTCCGGAAACTGAAAAACTGCGCCTTCAGCGAGCTTTCCATGCTCTTCCTGGCCGCGTCTTCAAAAGGCCTGTTGTCCCGGGGGAGCGTGAACCGGACCTCGAAGGTATCCAGGTCTCTGTCCTTGAGCTCTTCGGCCAGTTTTCTCAGCCGGCCGTCGAAGTAGGCCTCGGCGCTCCCTTTCTCGCCGGCGAGGAATCTCTCGAAATCTCCGGGAACGTCCTTGAGCTGGGGCCGTCCGGCCGCGTAATCATCGAAGCAGGGGAACGATTCCGTGAGATAAGCAAGGACCTTTTCCAGACCGGGAGTGTCGGGAGAGTGAACCACCACGGCGCCGGACTTATTGAATGCATGGGGCACAACCTGGACGAGGCCCCAGGCGTTCTCCAGCGGGGGGACCTTGAGTTTGCCCGTTTTCATGAGGTTCAGGGAGAGTCCGTTCGGTCCCACGAGGATGGGCGCAACGAGCCCTTTTCCCTGCTGCTCGATCTCCGAATCCAGGTAGACGATGGGGAATGACGCCCCGGCCGAAGGCAAAACGAGCTTCGAGGCCAGTCCCGCCACTCCTTTGCAGTTCAGGCCCTCAGGGATGATGATCGAAGTTTCGAGACCGTCGAGGATCCCATCCCCGTCACGGTCGGCGTAAAGCCCCTTGGTGGAAAAGAGGTTCAGCAGATCGAAATCCCGGGTCTCCCCGTCGACCCTGGCAATTTCCTTGAAGGGCGGGGTGAGGAGCCTCTTCGACGATCCCAGCCTGGGAAGGACCAGTTGGAGGTTCTTCTTGCCGTACCGGAGATCAAAGGTGATCTGGGCGCAGCCGGGATAGGAGAGAACGGCGGACCGCAGGCCTTTCGGGCGCTGGCGCTTGAGAAGGTCCAGGGCCTTGTGCGCCTTCTTCTGGTCGTCCTCGTCGGTGAAGTATATCTCCACGACGAGGTCCCTGATCTCCCCCGAGGTGAACGAGAGGTTCTTCAAGGCGCCGCGGGCGGACCTGGCGGGTGGGAACTCATAGAGGGCTTCCCGGACGATGGTTTTTTGAAGAAGGATTTCTTCCTGACCCAAGAACTTGGCGAGGTCGTTCTCGAGCGAGAAATAAGTGGCGCCGGCATCGCGTCCCCAGATCTCCCAAAAATAAGGCCAGCGGAGGAAAAAGGCGCGTCCCGTCCGGAGCAGGACCTCATCCGAACCGGCGATGCAGGCGATCCCCCGCTGGTTCTTATGAGAAAAGACGAAAACGAGGCCCTTGTCGGGTCCGAGTTGGACGAGGTCGATCTTCCGGTCCTTGGCAATGTCCCTGGCCCAGCGCAGGTTGGAGCCGATGAGGATGGGATTGGGCAGGCCTTCCCAGCTCTCCACCTCGGACTCACGACGGACCAGGGCGAAGTCCTGGGCCAGACTCTCCAGGTTGGCGCGGGCGGCGATGTCCGAGGCGAGGGCCAGCTCGCCGGCCGTCGGGTTGTCCGGGATAATGATGGACAGGAAGATCCTCTCTCCGAAACCGTCGCCGTCGAGGTCATGGATCGTCTTTCCTAGGAGAAAGAGCTGGGAGAGGCTGGAGAGTTCGGCTTGTCCGGCCTGCACGAAGAGCAAGAGCAGGATGGCGAGGACGAGGCCTTTTTTCATCATCGGTTCTCCTTGTGATCAAAATATAATTCTATCATAAAACTAGTAAGTGGGGGTCAAACCTACAATCTGGTTCTCTTACGTTTTGTGTGGGTTGGGGGCTTGGACGGGGCGGACTGAGCGGACCTTGAAGGTTTAGCCTTCCCGGACCGGCCTTCGAGGGGACCTTGCGCCTGAAGATGTCTGAGCTTGGCCCACGCCAAATGAAAGAGAACCAATGCGATATCATCGCCGAGGAACACTGCCGAGAAACGAAGAAGGCCGGATGAGAAGCGTGATCCTGCTCGCTATGCATGGCGCCATTCCTGGGCCTTCACTCGCGCGTCGCCCACGCCGAGCAGGACATACCCGAAGCCTTGGACAGGGCTAGGAAGAGGCATCCAAAGGAAAAAATCATCTATATCTGGCCTTTTCCAGCTCAAAACATCTCCGAATTCCTGAATTCCAAGATTCTAAGGCATAATTAGGCCCTATCGGGAACGTTTACTCTTATTATTCATCATAAAAACGCTGAAAACGCCATGTTTCCGGTCTTTTTCGCGTCATTTTCCGAATAATTGGTTTTTTGAATTTTTTTGTTCCGTCCGGGCCGTAGCAGAGCTTTCTCCGAGCCTGAAATTCCGACTCACGTCCTATCGGCAATTTTGGGCTGATGATATAAACCTGGACTATTCATAAAAACGCCTATTTGTCATCAAGTTTCCGGGGAAAATCATTGTTTTTTTTGAGGAATGTCGTTCTAACGGCTTTTGTCGAGATCTCTTAAGAAAGTCCGGCGTTTTACCCTCCGGGCGAGCCGATCCGGCCGCATCTGCTTTGTTCCGAAGGGTTCGCAGTACCAGGAGTACAGCTTCACCCTTCGCGCCGCGCATCTGCAGCCGCCTGGGCTCGTGAATAATTCAGGTAAATTGAGGGAAATCCGGAAAAAGTGCTAATATTGATAGACATGGCTTTCATGAAAAAGCGCGCGATCTGGATGCTGCTCCTGGCCACGGTCCTGGGCGGAGCTTCCTGCCGGATCTTCAAACCCGGGATCGCGGCTTATCCCATAGGCTTGAGCTTTCCCGTCGTGGAGAACGCCTCTATGCCCTTTAAGGGCAGGATCATCAGCCCGGTCCGGGAGAGGGGGGAAACCTATTTCTATTCTACAGAAGACGGTTTCGTCTGGTGCGTTGATGGATTAAAGAGCGAAGTGATCTGGAATTTTAAAACGGACGACGGCCTCCGGGTGGCTCCCTTCCTCGGCAGGGAGAAAATCTATGTCTACGATAAGGCCGACGTTCTTTATTGTCTGGATCCCCAGGGAAAGCTCTCTTGGAAGAAGGCCGTGGGGGAGAGGGTCCTGACCCCGATCGTCGAGGACTCCGGTCGGGTCTATTTCGGCACCGACAAGGGAATTCTCTGGTCCATGGACTTGAAGGGGGAGGGCCCGCGGCGGTTCAAGGCCGGGGCGGCCATCGGAGGCGGCCCTTTGGTCCTGGGTTCCCGTATCATTTTCGGGTCGGATGATGGGAAGCTGTCCATGATCGATCCTCAGGGCAAAGCCCTGGGCGGCTTCCAAGCTCCGAGTAAGATTCTCGGCCCTATCGCGACCGACGGAAAGATCGTTTTCTTCAGCACCGAGACCCGGGACTTCTTCGGGCTTTCCCTGAACCGTCTTAGATCCAAATGGAAGGTCCGGCTCGGCGGACGCGTCCAGATCGATCCCGTCCTGCGGGGAAGACGGCTGTTCCTCCTGAGCACGAACAGCGTCATCTATTGCCTCAAGAAGACTTCCGGCGACGTCCTCTGGTGGCAGAACATTCCTTCCCGGACGGCCTACGACCTCACGGTCATCGAAGACAAGGTGGTGGTTTCGACACTGTCCTCCAACCTTCTGGCGTTCGACGTCGTGACGGGCCGGAAGATCGGCGAATACAAAACGGCGCAGGACCTCAAAGCCAACGCTCTCTGGATCGATCCTTTTCTCATCATCGCCCACCACGATTTCCAGACCGACGACGGCCGATTCGTTTACCTCAGGAAGGACATCCAAGTCCTGTTATCCGCCCTGAAGGCATCGCCCCTGCCGGTCGGCAACGAGATCCCATTCACCGCTTCCGCCATCGGCTTCTTCAAGCCGAACTACGAGTTCTACCTCAAAACCGGCGAGAAACGGGAGATCATCCAAAAGGCGTCCGACAAGAACACGTGGACATGGTACGCGGACGCGGAAGGCAGCTATTCCGTGGGCGTCAAGGTGACCGACGAGAAACAGTCGCGGGAGATCGAGGTCCCTTTCGTCATAGATAAGCGCCCGGAAATAATAGTCGAATCACCCTTAATGAAAGGGAAGGACACGCGGACGTGGTACGCGGAAGCAAAAGGCAGCTATTCCGAGGGCGTCAAGGTGACCGACGAGAAACAGTCGCGGGAGATCGAGGTCCCTTTCGTCATAGAAAACCGTCCGGAAAAGAAGACGAATCACCCTTAATGAAAGGAAACGTAACCATGACTCGCGAAGAAGCTATGGAACTGGTCAGAAAGCATCTCAAGAACAGGAACCTGATCAAGCACTGCCTGGCCGTCGAGGCCTGCATGAAGGCCGTCGCATCGCGGCTCGGCCAGGACCCGGAGCCTTGGGGCATGGCCGGGCTCGTTCACGACCTGGATTACGAGGTCACGGAAAAGAGCCCCGAACTCCATACCTCCGAGACGGTGAAGATCCTCAACGGGCTGGGCATGGATCCTTTGATCGTTCATGCGGTCCAGGCCCACGCCGGCAAGGTTCCCTGCGGGAACGCCATGGATTGGGCCATGTTCTCTATCGATCCCTTGACCGGACTGATCATCGCCGCGACCCTGATGCATCCGATGAAGAAGCTCAGGGCGATCGACCTAGAATTCGTCAAGAGGCGCTACAAGGAGAAGAGCTTCGCCAAGGGCGCCAGGCGTGAGGAAATGGAGCAGTGCGTCAACCTGGGCCTCGGCCTGGATGAGTTCATCACGATCTGCATCCAAGCCATGCAGGGTATCGACCAGGACCTCGGCCTGGCCTGAGGCGGCCGGCTTGACATTTCCGCTTCGCTGGGCTAATTTATTTATGGCCTTTTGACCGGCTGTTCCGGGAGATGAGGCCATTGTACTTTGCGCAGGCTCCGAGCCATTCGGCCTAAAGACCAGCGGTCCAAGGCGGATGGCCGATAGGGCCCGGCCGGAAACGGCCTGGCCTCCCGTTTTGGAAAGGAGTATCCGGATTTGGCTCCCAGGGCATGTTTTTCAAGTGGAGGGCGTGCTTTTTTTACCGTCCGGCCGGGCGTCATGACGAACTTAGTGTCACTCCTTGCGGTTGTGTGGCTGACGGGACAATCTTTATCAGCGGCCCCGGCCGACGCGCCACCCCTCGCCGCCAGGGACCTCATCCTGGCCACGACCACGAGCCTCAAGGACAGCGGCCTCCTGGACGTTCTGCTTCCCCGCTTCGAAGCCGCCTCCTCCTATCGGGTGAAGGCGATTGCCATCGGCTCGGGAGAGGCTCTGAGGATGGGCGAGCAAGGGAACGCCGACGTGCTGATCGTCCATTCCCCTGCAGACGAGGAAAAGTTCATGGCCGCCGGTTTCGGGAAGGACAGGAAGGAGCTGATGACCAACGATTTCGTCCTGGTCGGACCCGAGGCGGACCCGGCCGGGGTCCTTGGCCGTCCGGTCCTCGACGCGCTGCGGGCCGTCTTCGAAAAGGGGACGGTCTTCCTGTCCCGTTCCGATGGTTCGGGAACCGACAAAAAGGAGCGGGACCTCTGGAAGCGGACGGGCCTTGAACCGAAAGGGCGCTGGTATCTGGAAACCGGACAAGGCATGGCGGAGACGCTTCGGATTGCGAGCGAAAAAGCTGGATACACACTGACCGACAGAGGAACGTTCCTGTCGCTTTCCGGAAGATTGGAACTGCGGGTTCTCGTCGAGGGCGAAAAAATCCTTTTAAACGTCTATCATGTCATTACGATCAATCCCGGGCGGTTCCTTCAAACGAACATCAGCGGCGCCGAAGCCCTGATGGATTTCCTGATGAGCCCGGTTGTCCAGACATTCATCGGTCAATTCGGCCGGGACAAGTATGGAGTGGCCCTTTTCACGCCCTCCTTGAAGGGGCCGGGGGACGGCCCCGAAAGGTGAACCCGGCATGGACATGATCTGGACGGGGATCGTCAAGGCCGTGAACATGCTGATCTCGCTCGATCCCGAGATCTACGGCATTGCTTGGTTGACGGTCAAGATCACAGGGGCGGCCACCCTGATCGGGATGTGCGTAGGGATCCCGGCCGGACTCGGGTTATCGGTATCACGTTTTCCGGGAAGGCGATTGATCATCGCCCTGATCAACACGGGCATGGGACTTCCTCCTGTCGTCGTCGGCCTGTTCGTGGCCCTTTTTTTATGGAGGATGGGACCGCTGGGCTCGTTTCGTCTCATCTACACTCCGGCGGCCATGGTTATCGCCCAGGTCCTCATCATCGTTCCGATCATCGCCGGCCTTTCGCTGGCGGCTTTCCAGAACGTCGATCCCTCAGCCCTCCTCCAGGCCCGGGCCCTCGGGGCGTCGAAGGGCCAGGCGCTCCTCGTTGTTCTAAAGGAGTCACGGCTTCCCCAGCTGGCTGCCGTAATGGCCGGCTTCGGGGGGGCCATTTCCGAAGTCGGGGCTGTGCTCATGGTCGGCGGCAACATCAACGGGCAGACGCGGGTCCTGACGACGGCCATCGTCCAAGAAACGCGCATGGGGAGGTTCGAGGTCGCGATCGCCCTGTCGCTCATCCTTCTCGTCCTGAGCTTCGCGGTCAACGCTCTCCTGACCTACATCCAGCAAAAAGGAGTCCAAGAGTGGAGACCCCATACCTGGAAATGAAAGGGGTCCGGCATTCGTACGGCCCGCTCAGGGTCTTGGACATGCCTTTGTTTTCCGTAGCGAAGGGGGAATGCCTGGTCGTCTTCGGACCGAACGGGTCGGGCAAGAGCACGTTGCTCCGGATCGCCGCGCTCTTGGAGAAGCCCGGCCGGGGGCGGGTTTCTTACATGGGCGACGAGGTCAGCGGGAGGACCGGGCTGGACGTCCGACGCCGGTTCGTCCTGCTCCTCCAGCAGCCGTTTCTTTTTCGCGGGAACGTGGAGAAGAACGTGCTTTTCGGACTGAAGGTCAGGGGGACGCCGAAGCCGGAGATGCGCAAACGGCTGGACAAAGCGGCCCGGATGTTCTCCCTCGGTTCTCTCCTGGACCGTGATGCCCGGAAGCTTTCCGGCGGCGAAGCCCAACGGGTCAACCTGGCCCGGGCCTTCATCCTGGAGCCGGACATTCTTTTCCTGGACGAACCCTTCTCCGCCCTCGACGCCCCGACCCGGGAGGACCTTATCCACGAGCTCAAGAGGGTGCTCAAGGAGACCGGACAGACGACCGTTTTCGTGACCCATCATCGCGAAGAGGCGGCGTTCCTGGCGACGCGGGTGGCCGTCCTCGTCGGCGGGAGGATCCTCCAGGTCGGGGAGACGGAGAGAGTATTCGCCTCTCCCGTCAGCGACGAGGTGGCCAGGCTTGTGGGCCATGCCACCCTTCTCAAGGGGACTGTCGAAGAACGGAAGGGGGACCTCCTTGTCATCGTTCACGCCGGCCGGCGGATCCTGGCGGCGGGAGAGGCCCGGGAAGGGAGCGAGGTCCTTTTATTTCTGAGGCCCGAGGACGTTCTCCTGGCCCGGAGGAAGTTCGAGAGCTCGATCAGGAATTGGTTCGAGGGAAGGATCATGGAGGTCTCTCCCGGCGACCGCCTTGTTCTTGTCTCCCTGGATTGCGGGTTCCTCCTGAAGGCCCGCCTGACACGGGCGGCCGTCGATGAGCTCGGGCTCCGAGTGGGAGAGACGGTCTGGGCCGGGATCAAGGCGTCTTCCTTGCGCGCCCTGCCGGCGGGAGCGGAGAGAGAGGGCTGAAAAAAGAGGTCATATGATCAGTTATGAAGAAGCCCGGAGGTCGGTTTTCGAAGAGGCGCGGACCCTCGGCGCGGAGGATGTCGCTTTGGACGACTCCTTCCGCCGCGTCCTGGCGGCGGACATCCGTTCGCCGCGCGCCCTGCCTCCCTTCGATAATTCGGCCATGGACGGTTACGCCGTGAGGAGCGCGGACACGTCCGGCGGGTTTCCCGCGGTCCTGAGCATTGCGGGGGAACAGCCGGCGGGGACGGCGAGGGCCGGGACTTTCGCCCGCGGCGAATGCGTGAAGATCATGACCGGAGCGCCCGTCCCCCGCGGGGCTGATGCCGTTGTGCCCCGGGAAGACGTCGAGGAATCCGAGACGACGATCGTCGTAAGCCGGCCAATCAGGCCCGGGGAGAATGTCCGCAGGAGGGGCGAGGACATCGTCGAGGGAGAGACGGCTCTCACCAAAGGCGCCTTTCTCAACTCGCCTTGCATCGGCTTCCTTGCTGCCCTCGGGATCGCCAAGGTTCCTGTGCGTATAAGGCCCGCCGTGGGGGTCCTCACCACGGGGACCGAGATCCGTGACGTTTCCGAGCCCCTGGGACCCGGCGCTATTTACGACAGCAACAGCCATGCCCTGCGGGCCCAGATCGCCTCCGCCGGCGCGGTCCTCTCATTCCTCGGGACGACCGGCGACGACCTCGATGGGACAGTCGCCAGGCTCCGGGAGGCTGCCGGGACCTCCCGGGTCATCCTGACGACGGGCGGCGTTTCGATGGGCGATTATGACCTGGTCAAGGACGCTTTCGAACGCATCGGGGCGCGTCGGGTCTTCTGGAAGGTTGCCCAGAAGCCAGGCATGCCTCTGGCCTTTTATGTCCTCGAAGACGGGGATGGCCTGCGTTACCTGTTCGGGCTTCCCGGCAATCCCGGCGCGGTGATGATCACATTCGAGGAATATGTCAGGCCGTTCCTGAACCTTCTTTCCGGCCGGGAGGACCATCTCGCGCCCGAATTCGAGGCCCGGCTGTTTCGGGAGGTCAGGAAAAAGAAGGGCCGTTTGAACTTCCTGAGGGTCCGTCTTTCCATGAAAGACGGGGAGTGGTGGGCGGAGAGCACTGGGGAACAGGGCTCCGCCATCTTAAGGTCGATGGTTCCGGCCGACGGGCTGGCGCTCGTCCCCGCCGCGGCGGAATCGCTTCCGGCAGGCTCAAAGGTCATCGTCCATAGAATGGCTTGGTGAGATGAAAGACAACTTCGACCGCCGGATCGATTACCTGCGCCTTTCCGTCACGGACAGGTGCAATCTTCGCTGCTTCTACTGCTCTCCGGGCCGGGATTTTATCGTCATCCCTCCGCACGAGGTCTTGTCCTACGAAGAATTCTTGAGACTGGCCCATCTTTCCTTGGAGATCGGCATCACCAGGTTCAGGATTACGGGCGGGGAGCCTCTCGTCCGAAAGGGGCTCGCGGGTTTTATCCGCTCCCTCGTCGAACTCAAGGGGACCGAGGACATCGCCCTAACCACGAACGGCATCCTTCTCCAGGCGAACCTGGACGCCCTCTGGGAGGCCGGCTTGAGGAGGATCAACATCAGCCTTGACAGCCTGGACCCTCACGTCTACGGCGAGATCACCGGCGGCGGCGACCTTCAGAACGTCCTGGACGCGATCGACGGGGCCCTGGAGAAGGGCTTCTCTCCCGTTAAAATAAACGCCGTCCTGCTCAAGGGGAAGAACGACGACCTCTCATCGTTCGTCACCCTGGCCGCGGAGAAGCCCGTTCACGTCCGCTTCATCGAGCTCATGGATTTCTCGCCTACCCGAGGGTATTTCGTTTCCGGGCGGGAAGCAATGGCGCGCTTGGCCCGGTTCGGCAGACCGGAGGAGGCCGCGGCCCCCGAGGGCTCCGGCCCCGCCCGGTACTTCACGCTTCCCGGCATGAAGGGGACGATTGGGTTCATCAGTCCCTATTCCGACCATTTCTGCGCGTCGTGCAACCGCCTGAGGATATCGGCGGACGGCAGGCTCCTACCCTGCCTCTTCTCCGGGTGGTCGGTGGACCTGAAAAAGATGCTCCGTTCCGGGACCGATGAGGACTCGCTCAAGGCGGCGCTCCGCGACGCGCTCTCCCGCAAACCCCGCCGGCGGGAAGAAGCGGCCGCCGGGACACGGGGGAACGGATTGAGAATGATCGGAGGCTAGAACCATGAAACTGACGCATCTTGACGAAAAAGGACGGCCGCGCATGGTTGACGTGAGCGCCAAGCCCGAAACGGAAAGGACCGCCCGGGCCGTGGGCGAGGTCGAACTCTCGCGGAAGGCCATCGACCTCATCTCCTCGAACAAGGTCCCCAAGGGCGAGGTCCTCAACACGGCCCGGCTGGCGGGGATACAGGCGGCCAAGCGGAGCTCGGAGTGGATCCCCCTTTGCCATCCCCTCCGGCTGACCCAAGTCGATGTCGATCTGACGCTCGCCCCGAAGGAGGGCCTGATCCGTGTCGTCTCGACGGTCAAGGCCATCGACAGGACCGGCGTCGAGATGGAGGCCCTGACGGCTGTGGCCGCCGCCTGCCTGACCGTCTACGACATGTGCAAGGCCGTGGACAAAAGGATTCTCATCGGGAACATCCACCTCCTGTCCAAGAAAGGCGGAAGAAGTGGCGAATTCACCTGGTGAGCAAGGCGTCGTCGTTTCGGTCAACATCAGTCCCGCCAAAGGCATGCGCAAGAAACCGGCCGGGAGCGGAACGCTTTTTGAGGAGATCGGTCTCGAGGGCGACGGCCATGCCGGCTTCGGGCACCGCCAGGTCAGCCTACTGGCTGTCGAAAGCATCGAAAAGATGAGGGCCCGTGGCCTCGACGTCGGGCCCGGGGATTTCGCCGAGAACGTCACGACCTCAGGCGTCGACTTGGTTTCTCTTCCCATAGGAACCCGCCTGCGGATGGGGGGAACGCTCCTCGAGGTCAGCCAGATCGGCAAGGTCTGCCATTCCCGCTGCGCCATTTTCGAGCAGGCGGGCGACTGCGTCATGCCCAGGGAAGGGATCTTCGCCCGGGTCCTCAAGGGCGGGACGGTGCAGACCGGCGACCCCGTCGAAGTCTTGAGAAGGGAGCCCGAACATGCCTGAAGGGATACGGTTCGCCGTGCTGACTATCTCCGATCGTTCGTCCCGCGGAGAGAGGGCCGATGAAAGCGGTCCTCTCCTCGGGCGGATCGTTTTCGAATGGGGGGGGGAGGTCGTCCTGTCGGAAATACTTCCCGATGAACGGGCCGTGATCCGCGCCGAGCTTGAAAGGATCGCCGACGGCGGGGTGGCCGATGTCGTGTTGACGACAGGGGGGACAGGCTTCGCCCCCAGGGACGTCACTCCGGAAGCGACGAAGGACGTCATGGACCGAGAGGCGCCGGGGTTGGTCGAGGCCATGCGGGCCGATAGCCAAAAGAAGACGGTGACGGCCATGCTTTCCCGTGCGGCCGCCGGGATCAGGAAGACGACCCTTATCGTGAACTTGCCGGGAAGCCCGCGCGCGGCCCGGGAAAACCTCGAGGTCGTCCTGCCCGCCCTGGCCCACGCCGTCGATCTTCTCAAGGGGCGCGTGGCGGATTGCGGAAAATTGTGAGCCGAGGGCGGCCCGACCCTTTTGACACGGGGCGGGAGCTATGCTAAAAACAAAAGGGAAATGAAAGCGATCGCCGTCGTCGGTCCCTCGGGAAGCGGCAAGACTATGTTCCTCGTCCGCTTGATCCCGGAGCTCAAGTCCAGGGGCGCGAAGGTCGCCGTTCTCAAGCACTGCCACGAGGACGTGCCTTTGGACAGGGAAGAAAAGGACTCCTGGAAGTTTACTGAAGCGGGCGCGTCCCTTGTCGGTGTCGTGACGCCGGGCCGTGTCGCCGTCTTCCAGGAGACAGAAATGCCGGACGATATCGAGGGCGCCGTCAGCCGGTTCTTCACCGACGCGGACATCGTCCTCATCGAGGGTGGGAAAGGCGTCAGGGGACTGAAGAAGATCAGCCTCGTGCGCAAAGACATCGCCGAGAGACTGGAATTCGCCCCCGAGGAGCTGCTGGCCGTGGTGTCCGATGACGAGGTCGAGTCCACAATACCGGTGTTTCGTTTCTCCGAGGTCGGCCAGATCGCCGACCTTGTGATGTCGTCGTCCGGTCGGTCTCCCGGAGCGACATTGGTGGTGGACGGGGCGGAAGTCCCGCTCAATCCATTCGTCGAATCCTTCATCAGGAATACGGTCATGGGAATGGTCGGCTCTTTGAGGGGAACGAATCTGGACCTAGGGGACGTCGTCCTTCACGTCTCGCGGAAGGGACCCCGGAAATGACCGCGAAGATCTGGAGGGAGCGACTGGAGAAGGACCTGTTCTCGAAGCATGACTCAAGGGTCCTGGCTGCCCTCCGGAAAAGCACGGTTGGGATTGCCGGGGCCGGCGGCCTCGGCTCCAATGTCGCCGTCTCCCTGGCCCGGGCCGGGGTCGGAAGGATCATCATCGCCGATTTCGACAGGATCGAGCCCTCCAATCTCAACCGCCAGCAGTATTTTGTCGGTCAGATCGGCCGGCGCAAGGTGGAGGCCCTGCTCGAGAACCTGAAAAGGATCAACCCGTTCTCCGAATACTCGATCCATGACACGAAGATCAGCGGAAAGAACGTGGGCCGCATCTTCGGGGCCGCGGACATCCTCGTCGAAGCCTTTGATAAGGCCGAGGCCAAGCACATGCTCATCGAAGCCTGGCTTTCGTTCTTCCCGGAAAGGCCTATCGTCGCGGCCTCGGGCTTGGCCGGTTATGGGAAGAACCGCAAGCTCCACACACGGAAATTGGGGAACCTATACATTTGTGGCGATGAGGAGAGCCAGTGCGCTCTGGGCGTCAGTCCGATGGCGCCCCGGGTTGCCATCGTGGCCAACATGCAGGCCAACTGCGTCGTGGAACTGCTGGTCAAGATGAGAGGTCAACATGTTTAAGGCGAAACTTTCACCGTGGGCCCGAACCTGAAGTTTCACCTCAAGGTCGGCAAAGAATCGTCCTATCTGTGTTTGTACCGATAGCGGTTAAGTCGTTTCTTTTCGTCCCCCCCCGTTGATGCGGCGCAGAATCCCTCCCGCCGGCTCCCGGTCCCCGAACTCTGCCCTATCCGCCCGAATACAGCGGCGAAATGACGACGCGATCGTCATCCCGGAGCTCATCGACCGGTCCGACCGCCTTGCCGTTCCGGGTGACGATCTTGGGCCGGTCCTTTTCGATCCCGACGAGCTCGAGGACCTTTTCCACCGTTGCGGGGTCCGGAGCCTCGATCTCTTTTTCGCTGAAGCCCGCCGCGTAGATGAACGGGCCGATGAGCTTGACGGTGATCTTCATCCTACTCGAGTTTTGTATATTTCTGGACTTTCCCGGCTTCCTCGTCCAGGCCCAGGGACTCTGCCGTCTTCTTAGTGGGGATCCCCCGTTTGTCCCAGCCCCGGATGTCGTAGAAGTGGTCGAGGAGCTCGTTGTACTTGTCGAGATCCAGGATCTTCCCGGCGATGGGCCCTTCCTTGTCGGCGTTGGCCGGATCGAACCAAACCATCGGGGGATAGTCCCTCGTCCGGTCCCAGTCGGGGATCTCGCGGGCCCAGAAGAACTTCATCAGGGCGTAGATCCGGTCGCTGACCTTCCAGAAATCGTCGAGCGTCCAGTCGAGGCCGGTGGCCTTGTTGAAATAGACCGGGTAGTTCTTGAGGTCCCAGCCCAGCTCGATCCACGGGAAGCGGCAGGCGACAATGAACTCGAAGAGACCGCCCCGGATCCTCTGCAGTTCGACGACCTTCGCGGCCTTTTCGCGTCCATAGGATTCGCGGGAGGTCTGCTTCAGCTCGAAGGTGATGACCCATGCTTCCTTGTGGTGGGCGCCGATGGGGCTCGTTCCGAAGGCCAGGGCCATGCCGGGGATGAATTTGCAGTTGTAGGCTGCCACTTCCAATCCCTTGACCTGCATGGCGTAGGCCTCGGAGCCGTGGCCGAACCGCCGGGCCATCCGTAGCGATCCGTCGGCCAGGAGGTTCCCGAGTTCGCCCTCGCGCCGGGCCGCCAATCCCAGGAGCTCCTTGGCCCTTTCGGCATCGCCGAACTTGAAGTTGCCCGTCGTCGCGCCGTGCTCGATGGCGTCGGCGTAGAAGGAGAGGGTGCAGCCGGCCGACATCGTGTCGATTCCGTAGTCGTCACAGAGATAGTTCAGGGAGCCGACCTGGTCAAGGTCGAAGATCTCCAGGTTGGAGCCCAGGAGCCCGATGTTCTCGTAGTCGAGCTCGGACTCCCGGCCTTCGTGGTCGTGGATCGCGATGCCGCAGCGCATCGTGCAGTTCGGACAGCCGTAGGTGGCGATCCGGGCCGCGTTCAGCCTCTCGCCGTCGATCTTCCAGGCGTCGGGGTGTTGGGTCTTCCGGAAGTTGCGGACGGGCAGGGCGGCGACCTCGTTGCACCAGGCCAGGACGCCGGTCGTGCCCTGGATGGACCAGCCGGTCTGCTTGTCGATCGCCCCGACCTTCTTCAGATCGCCCGTACCGATGGCCTTCATCTGCTCGGGATCGGCGACCGGGATGGTCTTGGTCCCTTTGACGACGATGGCCTTCAGCTTCTTGGAGCCCATGACCGCCCCCATGCCGGGCCTGCCGCCGGCCCGGCCTTCAAGGCTGCGGACCATGGCGTACAGGACCATGTTCTCGCCTCCCTGGCCGATATTGAGGACCCCGACGCCCTTGCCGTACTTGGCGTAGATCCAGTCGTTCGTGGCATACGTCCCTTTGCCCCAGACCTCATCCGCGGGCAGGAATTCGACCTTGTCGTCCTTGATGTAGATGTAGGTCGGGGAGGTGGCCTTCCCTTCGACAATCAGGACGTCATATCCGGCCTTCCTCAGGTGTTCGGCGACCCGGGTCCCCAGGTTCCCGTCACCGTAGCCGCCTGTGATGGGGGACTTGGCCGCGACCACGGCCTTGCCGGTGTTCGGGGCCGGGATGCCGGCGATGGGACCCAAGGCCACGATGAACTTGTTCTCGGGGCCCAGCGGATCGATTCCGGGTTTCAGCTCGTCCCAGAGGATCTTGAGGGCGAAGCCCCGTCCGCCGACCCATTTTTTCGCGAATTCCTCGCTGAAGGGCTCCTTTTTGAAGGTCTTGGTGGTCAGGTCGACCCTCAGGATATTGCCGGTCCATCCCTGCATTTTTTCCTCCGTTCGATGCGAAAAGGTTATCGTCAATAGCATATTATCGGTAGCATAGAGGGTGTTCAGAGTCAAGCATCTTGCCTAAATACGGTTTTTTTTCTACAATAGGGGGCAATCCATTCAATATTTCCCGATTGACGACATAATTTAGGATAGAAAAGACAAGAAAAAAGAGAAACATGGTCGAAGAACAGCAGACGCCGGGCGAAGAGCCCTCGATCCTCCGGAAGGTCCGCCGGACCCTGATCGGCGGGCCCAAGAACATCAAGGATCCTTCGCTTTTTCATAAGCTCGCCCTCATCCCCATCCTGGCTTGGATCGGATTGGGCGCCGACGGGCTGTCGTCCGCCGCCTACGGGCCCGAGGAGGCCTTCAAGGCCCTCGGCCGACACACGTACCTCGCCATTTTCCTGGCCCTGGCCACGGCCCTGACCGTCTTCGTTATCTCCTACGCCTACTCCCGGATCATCGAGTATTTTCCCTCCGGAGGCGGAGGCTATATCGTCGCCACGCATACCCTGGGCGAAAAAGCGGGTGTCATCTCGGGATGCGCTCTTCTCGTCGATTATATGCTGACCATCACGGTATCCATCGTCGCCTGCGGGGACGCCATCTTCTCCTTCTTCCCGGCCCAATACCAGGAGTATAAGATCCCGTTCGAGATCCTGGCGATCGTGATGCTGGTCGTCCTGAACCTGCGCGGGATCAAGGAGTCCGTGACCTTCCTGGCCCCGATCTTCCTGACGTTCGTTGCGACCCATCTCTTCATGATCGGCTACGGAGTCGTTTCCCATCTTCCGCAGATCGCGCCCGTCATTCACGGCATCCGCGGCGATTTCAAACAGGGGGTCGCGACGCTGGGCTTGGGCGGGCTGGCGCTCCTGTTTCTGAGGGCGTTCTCCATGGGGGGAGGCACGTACACAGGGATCGAGGCCGTCTCCAACGGGCTCCAGATCCTCCGGGAGCCGAGGGTCCACAACGGCAAGAGGACCATGCTCTACCTCTCGACGTCGCTGGCCTTCACGGCGGGGGGCATCCTGATCTGCTACCTCCTCCTGAACGTTGCGCCCGTGGCCGGGAAAACCCTCAACGCCGTCCTCGCCTCGACCCTCTATAACGGATGGGGATTCGGGCCGCTCCTGGCCCTCATCACGATCTTCTCGGAGGGGGCGCTCCTCCTCGTGGGCGCCCAGGCCGGGTTCATGGATGGTCCGCGGGTCATGGCCAATATGGCCGTCGACTACTGGTTCCCGCGCCGCTTCGCTTCGCTCTCCGACCGGTTCACGATCCAGAACGGCGTCCTGCTCATGGGGGGGGCGTCCATCATGCTCCTCCTTTATGCCCGGGGCAGTATCCAGACGCTCATCGTCATGTATTCGATCAACGTCTTCCTGACCTTCTCCCTGTCGGAATTGGGCATGTCCCGGTTCTTCATCAAGAATCGGCGCAAGGAGAAGGAGTGGAAAAAACACCTGCCCGTCCACTTGACGGGCTTAACGTTGTGCCTGACCATCCTGATCGTTACCGCCCTCGAAAAGTTCCGGTACGGGGGCTGGTTGACCCTCTGCATTACGGCAGTCTTCATTGTCCTCTGTTACCTGACCCGCGCTCATTACACCAAGGTGAGGGGCGGAGTCCGTGAGCTCGACGACCTGCTCCTCAACCTGCCCGTCAAGGGTCCGGTGAACAAGGAGCCGGCGAACCCCAGGAATATGACCGCCATCCAGCTCGTCAACAGCTACAACGGGTTCGGGGTCCATACCTTCCTCTCCGTCATTCGGAACTTCCCGGGCCTCTACAAGAACTTTGTCTTCCTATCCGTCTCCGAAGTGGACGTCAGCGCGTTCAAGGGTTCGGACGCGGTCCAATTGCTGACCACCTGCACGAGCTGCGATCTCGAAAAATATGTCGAGCTGGCCAGGAAGCTGGGCTTCGCCGCGGTGTCAAGGTTCGACATCGGGACCGACATCGTCCATACGGCCGTCAACCTCTGCGAGAAGACGTCCAAGGAGTTTCCGAGGTCGACCGTCTTCGCGGGGCAATCCGTTTTCCGTCAGCCCAACCTTCTTCACAAGCTGCTCCATAACGAGACGGCGTTCGCCATCCAGCAGGAATTGCGCTGGAGGGGGATCACGGCCGTGATCCTGCCCATCCGTATCAATATTTGAGGTGAACTATGGCAAAAAGGTTTTATCGATCGTTTGGACAAAAAATGCTGGGTGGAGTCTGCGGAGGCTTGGCCGAGTACTTCGAAATCGACGTTTCACTGGTTCGGCTGATCTTCGTCGGCGTTTGCCTGGTCACGGCGGTCCTGCCCATGCTCCTCTTCTACCTTATCGCCTGGATCGTCGTGCCGACGGAACCGAAGGCCGCCTGAGGAAGGCTGATGGAATTGACTCCAAGTTGACTTGAGGGGACTTATCGGATATAACCTAGTCAGTTTTCGGGACCGACGATGAAGAGCGCCATCGAAATACCGTTCAGGCATATCGCCATCGAGGGGGTGTTCAAGTCCCGGAAAAGCCAGCTGGCCAACCTCCTGGCCCAGAGGGTCGGGGGAAAGGTCGTTTTCGACCACGTCGGCAATCCCTACCTGAAGGAATACTACAACGAGAAGGAAGGGGCGGCCTTCCTGTCCCAGCTCGTATTTCTGGCCAACCGCTACCACCAGCAGGTCCGCCTGATGCAGAGGGACCTGTTCGTGGACAGGATCATTTGCGATTACCTCTTCGAGAAGGACAAGATCTACGCCTATCAAACGCTCTCCGACGACGAGCTCGTCGTTTATGATAAGATCTACGGGATACTTTCCGAGAGGGTGGCCAAACCGGACCTCGTCATCTTCCTCCAGATCACGGTCCCGACCCTGCTCCGGCGGATCTCCCGGGAAGGCGACCAGATGGAGAAGAACATCTCCGAGAAATACCTGGAGGACATCGTCGAGGCGTTCGATTACTTCTTCTTCAACTACCAGGCGGCGCCGCTTCTCGTCGTCAAGGCCGACGACCTGGACTTCGGCCGGGAGGACGATCTTCAGGACCTTATCCAGCAGATCAGGGACATGAAGAAGGGCTCGTTGTATTACGTGCCGCAAAGTTACGCGGGCAAGGGCCCCAGGAAAGGATAGAGGGAGCGCGGAGGCCTTCGGGCCCCGGGACTCCCGTAAACCTTGAGGATTTTGCTTTACCTCAATCCGGTCCGAGGCCGGATGGGGAGAAAGGATGTGCCATGTCCGAACAAGAACCCGGAAAGATCACGGTCCCATCCCTTCTGGCCAAAAAGGCCGCGGGGGAGAGGATCGCCGTCCTGACCGCTTACGATTTCCCGACCGCCAGGATCCTGGACGAGAGCGGCGTCGACATCATCCTCGTCGGGGATTCCCTGGGGATGGTCGTTTTGGGCTACGAGAACACCATCCCCGTGACCATGGACGACATGATCCACCATACGAAGGCCGTGGCCCGGGCCGTAAAGCACGTCCTGGTCATCGGCGACATGCCCTACGGCTCCTTCCATGCGTCCGTCGAGGAAGCCATCCGCAACGCCATCCGGTTTTTAAAAGAGGCCGGGGCGGACGGGGTCAAGATCGAGGGCGCTTCTCGGGAACGGCTGGAGATCGTCGAAGCCCTGGTCGGGGCCGAGGTCCCGGTCATGGGACATGTCGGTCTGACGCCCCAGTCCATACGCCGGCTCGGCCAATACAAGGTCAAGGGCACGGTCCCGGAGGAGGCCCGGCGGATTGTCAGGGGGGCGATGGACCTGGAGCGGGCGGGGGCCTTTGCGGTGGTCCTGGAATCGATACCGCTGGAGATCGCCCGGGAAGTGACGGCAAGGCTCAAGGTACCGACCATAGGCATCGGGGCCGGACCTTACTGCGACGGCCAGGTGCTTGTCTTCCATGATATGACTGGATTCGCGACCGGCTACCTTCCGAAATTCGTCAGGAAGTACGCCGACCTGCACGGGATCCTGAGTCGCGCCGTCGAAGAGTACGTGGCTGACGTTCGAAAAGGCGCGTTCCCCGATGATGCCGCGTCCTACCATCTCAGGCCCGAGGAGGCAGGCCGGGTCCTCCGCGGGCTCGGTTTTGTCAAGGGAGCAGGGAAGAGCGGAAAAGAAAGGAAACGGGCATGAACATCCTGCGAAGCGTCGCGGACATGAAAGCCTTCTCCCGCGGACGCAGGGCGGCCGGGGCGACGATCGGGCTGGTCCCGACCATGGGCTGCCTCCACGAGGGTCACTTGAGCCTTGTCCGGGTATGCCGGGCGAATGCCGACGTGACCGTGGTCAGCGTCTTCGTCAACCCGACGCAGTTCGGGCCGAAGGAAGACCTCCGGTCCTATCCCAGGGACCTTCGGCGGGATGGTGAGATGCTCGAGAGGGAGGGAGTGGACATCGTGTTCGCCCCGCCCGAAGATGAAATGTACCCTCCCGGATACAGGACCTTCGTCGAAGTCCATGGGCTCCAGGACAGGCTGTGCGGTCAGTCGAGGCCCGGTCACTTCCGGGGTGTCTGTACGATAGTCCTGAAGCTCTTCAATATCGTCAGGCCCGACATCGCTTTCTTCGGCTGGAAGGACGTCCAGCAGCTGATCATTCTGCGAAAGATGGTCCGGGATCTCGACCTGGATGTCAGGGTCGAGGGGCTTCCCATTGTCAGGGACATAGATGGTCTGGCCTTGAGCTCTCGGAACAGCTATCTGTCGGCCGAAGAACGCCGCGCGGCCCTGGTCCTATCGAAGGGCCTCCGGGAAGCGGAAGCCATGGCCGGAGCAGGAGAAACGAGCGCGAAGGCCGTCATCGCGAAGGTGATCCAAACGATCGGAAATGAGCCCCTGGCCCGTATCGACTATGTAGAGATCGTAAGCATAGGCGACCTTGCTCCCTTGGAGAGGATCGAAGGTGAAGCGCTCATCGTACTGGCCGTCTTCATCGGAAAGACACGCCTGATCGACAACATTCGGATTTCGGGCAAAGGATAGAGGTGCAAGATGAAACGGACGTTCCTGAAAAGCAAGATCCACGGGGCCGTGGTCACAAAGGACGACCTGGATTATGAAGGGAGTCTCGGACTGGACGAGGGCTTGATGAAAGCGGCAGACCTTTTCCCCTTCGAGAAGGTCGAAGTCTATAACATCCGGAACGGCGAGCGGTTCGCGACCTACCTCGTCAAGGAAGAAAAAGGTTCGGGGATTGTAGCGGTCTATGGAGCGGCGGCCCATAAGGCCAGGGCCGGAGATAATGTGATCATTGCGTCTTATGCCGTCATCGACGAGGATGAGATCGATTTCTATATGCCCAAGGTCGTCCTGGTAGACGAACGCAACCGGATCAAGGAGATCAGGTAGCCCATGAAAAAGAAAATCCCTAAAAAATCTTCATGACCACGGTAAAACCGGCCGAGATGGCGAAGACGATGACAGCCAGGGTGAAGATTATCATCCCCAAGGCGGGGACGTACTTGAGGAAGTTCCTGTAAACGCGAACGATTGTGATCTTGAGAATCAGGAGAACGACGAAGGTGATGGCCAGGACGACGTGAAATCCGGCCCTGATAGGCATGGCGTCCCCCATCTGGGCCAGGAATCTCGTCCCCAGGTAAATCAGGGGTACCAAGAGGATGGTGATGAAGATCCCCGCTGCCCGGTGAATCTTTTTCAGCTTGGCCGGGTCCGTTTTCTTTTCGGGTTTCCCCATCAGGGTCATCATGCTCAGGAACGACGTCAGCGCTGCCGCAAGGAGGCCGCTGCCGAGAATGCTCTTCAGAAAATAAGCGGACATGCTGTCCTCCCGGACCTTAATCCAAATGATAGTTGGGCGCTTCTTTTGTGATGACGACGTCATGGACGTGGCTCTCCTTGAGGCTGGCCTGGGTGATCTTGATGAACCTGGCCTTGGCCTGGAGCTCCGGGATCGTCCGGCAGCCGGCGTATCCCATGCCCGCCTTGAGCCCGCCGACGAGCATCTGAACGATGGACGTGGCGCTCCCCTTATAAGGCACGCGGCCTTCGACGCCCTCGGGAACCAACTTGCCATCGGCGGACACCTGGTCTTGGAAATAGCGGTCCAGGCTCTTGCCCTCTTTCATGGCCTCGAGCGAGCCCATGCCGCGGTAGGTCTTATAGGCTCGGCCCTGATACATGACGACCTCGCCGGGCGCCTCGTCCGTCCCGGCCAGGAGGTTTCCCAGCATGACCGAGCTGGCCCCCGCCCCGATGGCCTTGGCGATGTCGCCCGAGAATTTGATGCCGCCGTCGGCGATGAGGGGAACGCCCGCCTTGCTTGTGACCTTGAAGACGTCGGAGATAGCCGTCATCTGGGGGATGCCGGCGCCGGTGATGATCCGGGTGGTGCAGATCGAACCCGGCCCGACCCCGACCTTCACGGCATCCACGCCGAGTCCGACCAGCTCTTCGGCGGCCTCGGTCGTTCCGATGTTGCCGGCCACAAGCTCCTGATCCGGGAACTCCTTCCTGATCGTCCGGACCGTGTCCAGGACCCTCCGGGAGTGGCCGTGGGCGTTATCAACGACGAGGACGTCGCACTTGGCGGCGACCAGGGCCTTGGCCCGGTCGAGCGTGTCGTCCCCGACGCCGATCGCTGCGCCGACCAGCAGGCGGCCGAGCTTGTCTTTGGCCGCGCCCGGGTACTGGGTCCTCTTGAGGATGTCCTTGTAGGTGATGAGCCCCTTGAGGTGGTATCTCTCATCGACCATCATGATCTTCTCGATCTTGTGCTCGTGGAAGAGCTTCTCGGCCTCCTCGAGCGAAGTGCCGACGGGAACAGTGATAAGCTTCCGGGTCATGACCTTTTCAATCGGGGTCGTCAGCCGGGTCTCGAAGCGGATGTCCCGGTTGGTCAGGATGCCGACCAGCTTGTTGTTCTCGTCGGTGATCGGCAGGCCCGAGATCCTGTACTTCTTCATGACCTCGATGGCCTTTTCGATCTTCTCCTGAGGCCGGATGGTGATGGGGTCGACGATCATGCCGCTCTCGTAGCGCTTGACCTTGTCGACCTCATCGGCCTGGAGTTCGATCGACATGTTGCGGTGGATGATCCCCATCCCGCCCTGTTGGGCCAGGGCGATGGCCATCCGCGACGTCGTCACCGTGTCCATGGCCGAGCTGACGATGGGAATGTTGAGGGCGATGTTACGGCTGAAGAGCGTTCCCACCTCGGTCTCGGCGGGCGTGACGTCGGACTTGGAGGGGACGATGAGGACGTCGTCGAAGGTCAAACCTTCCTTGATGGTGATGTCCAGCATGCCGCCTCCTTTCTCACTTTTTCCGTTTTCGGCCGGGGATCGTCGACCTCGCCTGCTGGGCCTTATGGCCGTCCCCGGCGGGAGCCCCTTCGGCCCTCTGGTAATACATGGGGCGCTCCCTTCTCTGGGGCTGAGGCGCCTCTTCCTGGACCACGGGCTGGATCAGGAAGAGGTAACGCAGGGCGTCTTCCTCAACCCGGTCCATCAGCTCTTGGAACATTTCGTAGCTTTCCTTCTTGTATTCGACCAACGGGTCGCGTTGGCCGTAACCGCGCAGGCCGATGCCCTCCTTGAGGTGGTCCATCTCGAGGAGGTGGTCCTTCCACTGGGAGTCAATGACTTGGAGGAGGATCATCCGCTCGAACTCGCGCATCCTTTCGGGCCCGAGGAGCCGTTCCTTGTCCTCGTAGACGGCCCGAAGCGCCTGAAGGACCTTTTCCCGGAGGTCCGGGTGGGTGATGTTCTCCCAGTCGATCCCGAGCTTATCGAGGTCCAGGGCGAACTGGGCGAAGAGGGCCTTTTTCAGACCTTCCCGGTCCCATTCGTCGGGGAGCTTCTCCTTGTTGGCGGACGTGTCCATGAGCCAGTCGACGAGGTCCTCGATGAGGCCTCCGAAGTACTCCTTCAAGTCCTTGCCTTTGAGAATGTCCTTCCGCTGGCCGTAGATCGCCTCGCGCTGCTTGTTCATGACGTCGTCGTACTCGAGGAGGTGCTTGCGGATGGAGAAGTTCTGGGACTCGACCTGCTTCTGGGCCCGTTCGATGGCCCTGGAGACCATGTTGTGCTCGATGGGCACACCTTCGCTCATCCCGATCCGGGCCATCAGGCCCGAGATGCGCTCACTTCCGAAGATCCGCATCAGATCATCCTCGAGGGACAAGTAGAACCGGGACGATCCCGGGTCGCCCTGGCGGCCGGCCCTTCCGCGGAGCTGGTTGTCGATGCGGCGGGCCTCGTGGCGCTCGGTCCCGATGACGTGGAGACCCTTGAGCCCGACGACCTTCTCATGCTCTTCCTGGATAACGGGGGAGACGTCCTTGAGGGCTTTCTCCACCTGCTCCTGCGTGGCCTTGAGCGGGTCGATCCCGGACCGTTTGAGGTTCTCCCTGGCCAAGAACTCCGGGTTCCCGCCGAGAAGGATGTCCACGCCGCGGCCGGCCATGTTGGTGGCGATGGTCACGGCGCCGATGCGTCCGGCCTGGGCGATGATCTGGGCTTCCTGCTCGTGGTACTTGGCGTTGAGGACGACGTGCTTGACGTTCTTCCTCCGGAGGAGGGTGCTGAGGTGCTCCGATTTCTCGATGGAGACCGTGCCGACGAGGAGCGGCCGGCCCTTCGCATTCGCTTCGATGATCTCTTCGACGACGGCGTTCCATTTCTCGGCCGAGGTCCGGAAGATGACGTCCGGGTTTTCCAGGCGGACGAGGGGCATGTTTGTCGGGATCTCGACGACGTCCAGGCCGTAAATGTGCCGGAATTCCGGAGCTTCCGTCAAGGCTGTTCCGGTCATGCCCGCCAGTTTCTTATACATGCGGAAATAGTTCTGGAAGGTGATCGAGGCCAGGGTCTGGTATTCCTGTTCGACCTTGACCTTCTCCTTGGCTTCCAGGGCCTGGTGAAGGCCGTCGCTGTAGCGCCTTCCGGGCATAAGCCGCCCCGTGAACTCGTCAACGATGATGACCTGGCCGTCCTTGACCATATAGTCCACGTCGCGCTTGAACAAGTAGTGGGCCTTGAGGGACTGATTGATGCCGTGGACGAGCTCCATCTGGGAAAGGTCGTAAAGGTTGGAGACGCCGAGGTATTTTTCCGACTCGGATACTCCGGTCTCGGTGATGGACACGGTCCGGGTCTTCTCATCGACCTGGAAGTGTTTGTCTTTATGGAAGTGGCGGACGAGGCTGTCCACCTTGTAGTAGAGGGCGGTGGATTCGTCGGTCGGCCCGGAGATGATGAGCGGCGTCCGGGCCTCGTCGATCAGGATACTGTCCACCTCGTCCACGATGCCGTAATGGAATTCGCGCTGGACGAGTTGGGAGAGACGGAACTTCATGTTGTCGCGCAGGTAGTCGAAACCGAACTCGTTGTTCGTGCCAAAGGTGATATCGCGGCGGTAGGCGTCGTAACGGTCCTGGTCGGAGATGTCGTGAAGGATGGTCCCCACGCTGAGTCCGAGGAACCGGTAGATCGTGCCCATCCACTCCGTGTCGCGCTTAGCCAGGTAATCGTTGACGGTCACGATATGGACCCCGAGGCCCGTCAGGGCGTTGAGGTAGGCGGGGAGGGTCGCGACCAGGGTCTTCCCTTCACCCGTCTTCATCTCGGCGATCCGGCCCTGGTGGAGGATGACGCCGCCCACGATCTGGACGTCGAAATGGCGCATCTTGAGGGTGCGGAGGGAGGCTTCCCGGACGCAGGCGAAGGCCTCGACGAGGATGTCGTCGAGCCCGGCGCCTTGGGAGAGTTTGTCCTTGAATTCGGCGGTCTTGGCCCTCAGCTGATCGTCTGAGAGGGCCTGGATCCGGGGTTCGATGTCGTTGACGGCGGAAACGAGCGGCCGGACCTTTTTCAGGTCACGGTCATTCTTCGTCCCGATGAATTTTTGAATGAACCACTTAACCATTTCCTATTTTTTATCAGAAAGCCTCCGGATTGTCAATTTGAAGCCTCAGAGCTTTCCCGGGATTTCATCGGCCGGCGGCTTGGCACTGTAGCCCTTGACGACGCTGAAGCTCAAACGGGGCGTGGACGCGGCGCCGGGCGGAATGGATGTCCCTTCGAGCCTGAACACCGCCTTCGCGATGAGGGTGAATCCTGCTTATTTCAGATAGCCCAGAGACCTCAGGTTCTCGATCTCGTTCTTGGGAAGGCTGTTAAGATCGATCCGGACGGGCCTCTGGTCGATCTCACTGAATCGTTTCAGCCAATCCAGAAAGCGGGCCTTGAGAAGGGTCCGGACGCATTCTTCGGGTTCGCGGATTTCCTGAAAAAACGGGTCCGCCGCGCGATAGAGGGTTTCCCGGCCGGTCCCCATGTTGATGATATTATACCACTGTCGCCAGCGCAGGCCGAAATCCGGCGAGGCGTAAAATGAGCAGCAAACGGCGACGTTGTCGTTCTCTTGCCCCATGGTCGCCGCGTCCAGCAGGCTCTTCCCATCCAGCGGGAGCCTCTGTCCGAAGATGTCCAGGACGGTGGGGAACACGTCGGCCAGCTCGACCACCGTCCTCACCCGCCCCTTCAGATTCATGGCCGCTGGGAACTTGACCACGAGGGGAACGTGGGCCGTCTCTTCGTAGACGAGAGACCCGTGCCCAAAAAATCTGTGTTCGTAAAGCGATTCGCCATGGTCCGAGAGGATGACGATCAGGCTGTTCTCATACAGGCCCTTTTCCCGGAGGGACTTGAGGAGCTTGCCCACCTCGCCGTCGACAAAGGCGATGGCCGAGTCGTAATTGTCGACGACCGTTTTAACTGCCCCGGGCGCTAACGGATGCTTTACGTGGCTGAGTTTCTGGGAATCCTCGATCACTCGTTGGACGGAGGCGTTACTCCTCGGATTCGTGAACATGTCCAGGTAGGGGGGCGGGGGGCTGATGGGAAGGTGGGGTTCCATGTAATGGACATAGCTGAACAGCGGCCCGGGATGTGAGAGCCAGGAGCGAAACTCGCGAGGGATGGCCCTTTCATGGCCGCGGTGCCATTCCCCGATGAAAGAGAGATAATCGTCGATTCCGCGGGCGAAGCCCAAGGAATCGGAAACGTTCCCGGTCGAGGTGAAAAGGGAGGTCCGGTATCCCTTGCCCTTCAGATACACGGGCAGAGTCAGCAGGTCTTTGGAGAGTTTGTTCCTAAGGATGCGCACCTTGTGTGTCTCGGGATAAAGGCCGGTGAACAGGGTGGCGACACTGGAACGGGTGAAAGAAGCGTTGGCGTAGGCGTTCTCAAAAACGATTGCGTCCTGCGCGAACCGGTCGATGTTGGGCGATGTGGGGCGCGAATATCCGTACGTTCCCAAGTGCTTTGCCTGGCAGGCGTCTATCAAGAAGATGAAGATGTCGGGGTCCTTGGGAAGGGCGGTTTCTACCGCGGGAGGCGGCTCGATGGCCCGGGACGAAAACGAATATCCGCAGACATCGAAGCCTCCTGATTCCACGGCCGCGGCCAGGTATCCGGGTTGGTCGAAAGAGAACGTGTGCGGGATTCTTCTGGACAAGAAGCCCGCTTTGGGCTCCGATACACGGGAGGACGGGCTGCCGTCCTGAAAATGCACTTCCGTGATCTTCAAACGACCCTTGCCACGGAACTCGATACGGCCGGTCCCCTTGTCGACGAAGAAAGCTAAGGTTTCCCCTTGTCGAAGCCGACGGGCGGTCGGGGAGTTCCCGCTCGGCTGCGTTTGAATGGACGCGATCTTCAGGACATCATTGGCAGTCTTGTCGAATTCCAGGAAATTGAAGCCCTCATTCAGCTTGACGTTGAACCTGGCGTCCGTGTTCCGCAGGGAAGGGCGGAGAGTCCCCTCCTTTTTTCTATTGACTGAGAAGGCGCATGGGTCGCCCTGAAGGGTGTATCGGATGTTGATGCGGACGGAAGAACTTTTCTTCCGCCACAGAATGAAACGGGCGATGTTCTTATCGGCGAGAAAATAACCATCCTTGAGTTCGAACCCTCCCCAGATGTTCATCCGGCCCGAGGCGGGATCGATCAGATGTTGGTCTTTTCCCCAGATGAACGTGGCGGGGAGTTCGGCCCCGGCCGAGCGGTCATGGCAGGCCAAGGCCGCGCCAAGAAGGATAGCGATGATCAGGCAGGACGCAACTCTTTTCATATCAGCGTACGAAAGACATCATAACAGAGACCGGCCATGAGTCAAGAAATATCGAGTATAATGCGTTTTACTGGCATAGGGGGTCATCTCTCGGCCGAATGAGAGATTTTTTAGGATAGGAAAATGTTCCTTTCTGCGCGGAATTCAGATATCATGCCAGTGGCGCCAAACATGAGAACAAAAGGGATGAGCCTGGTTGAAGCTCCGATCGACAAGCCGCTGAGGATCGTCGACATCGCCGGCGGTGAATCGGTCCGGAGGAGGCTCCTGGCCATCGGCTTCCACAAAGGGGACGTCGTGGAGCTGGATTCCCTGGCCATCCTGAAAGGTCCCATCCTCATCCGGAGCGCCGCTTGCGGAACACGGGTCGCCCTTGGACGGGGGATCGCCAGGAAGATCACGGTCGAGGTCCTGGATGGCCGCTCCTGACGCCCCGACGGTCATCTTCATCGGCCAGCCCAATTGCGGCAAGAGCACCCTCTTCAATTCGATCGCCGGCCTGAAGGCTGAGACCTCGAATTTCCCCGGGACGACCGTCAAACACACCCATAGCCGGGTCTCGATCGAAGGCCGCCTCCTGGATATCATCGACCTGCCGGGGACCTATTCGCTCTGCCCGTCCGACCCAGCGGAGAAGACGGCGCTCTCCCACCTTTTCTCGGAAAAGCCCGACCTCATCATCAACGTCGTGGACGCATCCGTTTTTGGACGGAGCCTGGAATTCACCATCGAACTCATCGAACTTGGCTGGCCCATGGTCGTTGCCTTGAATATGATGGACCTGGCCGAAAAAAAAGGGGTCAGGATCGACACCGGGAAGTTGGCGTCGCTTCTGGGCGTCCCGGTCGTTCCCATCATTGCGTCGCGCGGGAGGGGTGTCAAAGAATTGCTGGACGAGGCTTTCAAGGCCTTCGAACATGCCGGGAGGCCCGGGGCGCGGACCTGGTCCGGGGACGTCGAGAGCCGCATCGAGGAGTTGGCGGGGTTGCTTCCTCCGGAATTTCCGCTCGTGGCCAACCGCCGGTTCACGGCGGTCAAGATGATCGAGGCCGACCGGCTCTTCTGCGACGTGATGCTGGGCGAGCTGGAACCGGACCTCAAGGCCGAGGTCGACCGCGTCCGCCTCGGCATCGAATCCGGCCGGAGCGCTCCGGCCTACGAGATCATCTCCGCCGAGCGCCACCACCAGGCCTTGAAGATCGCCGAGGAGAGCAGCCGGGTCGAGCATGGGAGAAAGGCGCCTTGGGACAGGAAGGTCGACGGCATCATCATGCATCCCTTTTACGGCTACGTCATCCTGGCCGCGGTGTTCATGGCGTTTTTCTTCCTGATCTTCAAGATCGGGAACCCGCTCGAAACCCTGCTCCTCAAGCCGTTCACGTCCCTCGATCAGGACTTGGGCAGGCGCCTCGGTTCGAACGTCCTCTTCCACCTGGCGGACGGGCTCGTCCAGGGCATCGGGGGGGGGATCGCCATCGTCCTGCCTTATTTCGTCCCTTTGCTCATCTTCATGGCCTTCCTGGAGGACCTCGGATACCTGGCCCGGGCGGGGTTCCTGCTGGACGCCTTCATGCACCACATCGGCCTTCACGGGAAATCGGTCGGCCCGTTCATCCTCGGTTTCGGCTGCAACGTGCCGGCGATCGTTTCGACCCGGATCCTGGAATCCAGGCGCGACCGGATCATCACGTCTCTCCTCATCCCGTTCATTCCATGTTCGGCCCGGACGACCGTCATCCTGGCGCTGGTCGCGTTCTATTTGGGTCCCTGGGCCGCCCTTGGCTTTTACGTCCTGAACATCCTGCTCGTGGCCGTTCTCGGACGCGTGATCACCTTGTTCACCAAAGCGCCGTCCCCGGGGCTCATCCTCGAGATCCCGACCCTGAAGCGGCCCTCGTTTAGGAACATCCTGAAGAAGACCTATTTCCAGCTCCGCTCGTTCCTGGCGTTCGCCTGGCCGCTCCTTATCGCCGGGAGCGTCTTCCTGAGCCTGCTTCAAGCCTTCCACGTCGACCGGACGATCAACGCGGTCCTCTCGCCCCTTGTCGCCGGGGCGCTGGGATTGCCCAGAGAACTGGGAGTGACGCTCGTGTTCGGGTTCCTGCGAAAAGAGTTGTCATTGATCATGATGCTTCAGGCCCTGGGGACCAGCTACCGGGACCTCCTCACCGTGATCACCAAGGAGCAGCTCCTTGTCTTCACGGTTTTCGTCAGCTTCTTCATTCCCTGCTTGTCCACGTTCGCCATGCTCTGGAAGGAAATGGGGAAAAAAATCGCCTTTCTGTCCGCCGCCCTGAGCGTCTCAGTCGCCGTCCTCCTCGCCTGGATCATCCGGATCGTGGCCTGAATCTCCCTGTTCTATTTCCTCAAGGCGGAGATTAGGGTCAGAGCGGCTTTTTTCCCGACGACGGCCGCGAGGTCCTCGAAGGACACGGACAGGATGGCAGCGAGGCTTCCAAATCTTTCGAGGAGGGCGGCCTTCCTTTTCGGACCGAGGCCCGGGATGCCGTCGAGTTCGGACCCGAAGCTCTTTTTTTCCCGGCGCTTCCGGTGGAAAGTGATGGCGAAGCGGTGGGCCTCGTCTCGGACGTGCTGGACGAGCTTGAGGGAGGGCGCCGTTCTGTCCAGCCGGATGCCTTCGGGGTGCTTGGGCGTGAAAATGATCTCTTCCCGCTTGGCCAGGGAGATCACGGGAATGTTCCCCACTCCCGCCCCGCCAAGAGCTTTGACCGCGGCCGCGAGCTGGCCCTTTCCGCCGTCCACTATGATAAGCCCGGGCAATGTTTTTCCCTCTTCCTTGAGACGGGAGAACCGCCTACGGACGACCTCCTCCAGGCTGGCCACATCGTTCGGCCCCACGACAGTCTGGATCCTGAACTTCCTGTACTCGTCCTTGTTCGGAACGCCGCCGTCGAAGACGACGAGCGAGCCCACCGATTCGTCGCCGCCCGTATTGGAGATGTCGAAGCCTTCGATCCTCTTCGGCGGGTCCGGCATTCCCAGGACTCGCGCCAGGTGGAGGACTGGGGAGAGATCTCTCTCTTTTTTACGGAGCGCCAGCTCGGCATTCTTATCGGCCAGTTCGACGAGTCTGGCGTATTTTCCGGCCTTGGGAACGATCATCCGCGTCCTCTTCCTCTGATCCGAGAAGACCTCTTCCTGCAATCGGCGTCCATCGGCCGGCTCGAATGGCAAAAGGACCTTTTTCGGTTTTTCCGCGGCCGCGTAGAACCCCGAAAGGAGGTTTGCCAGGACCTCGCCGTCCGGGCTTCCTGTCGCCCCTTCGACGAAGGCCTCGCGCGAATCCCGGATCTTTCCCCGCCTCATGAAAAAGACGTGGAGCGCGGCCGCGTCCCCAAGCCGGGAGAAACCCGCCACGTCGAGGTCCTCGAGGGCCACGGAGATCGTTCGGGGCTTTTGCTTGATGTCTTCGAGGGTTCTGATGAGGTCGCGGCAGCGGGCGGCTTCCTCGAACTTATGGGTAACCGCCGCGGCTCGCATCCTGAGCTTCAGGCTTTCCGTCAACTCGGCCGTCCGGCCTTCGAGGAAGAGCCTCGCGTCCTCAGCGTTCTTCGCGTATTCGGTTTCCGAGATAAAGCCGACGCACGGGGCCGAGCAGAGTCCCAGGTCATGCTCCAGACACGGCCTCTTGCGTCCTCTGAAGACCGATTCCTCGCATCCGCGGACCCTGAAATATCTGTTCACGAGATGAATGGTCTTCCGCGCCCGAGAGGCCGGACTGAACGGGCCGAAGTACTTCGACCCGTCCTTTTCGACCTTACGGCTGAAGGAGATGCCGGGAAACTCGTCCTGCACGGTCAGCTTCAGGTAAGGGAAGCTCTTGTCGTCCTTGAGCCTGAGGTTATACTTCGGCTGGACCTGCTGGACGTAGTTACTCTCGAGGAAGGCGGCCTCTTTTTCGGAGCCCGTGAGCAGGTAGTCGATGTCCGCCGTCTCCCTCAAGATGCTCCGGACCTTGACGTCGGGATCGGGAAGGAAATAGGACCGGACCCGGTCCCGCAGGGACCTGGCCTTGCCGATGTAGAGGACTTTGCCCGCCGCGTTCCGGAAGAAATAAATGCCCGGCTTTTCCGGGAATCCCGCAATCTTGCCTTTCAGTCCGCCCGGCATGTGTTCTCCCGATCGCCCGTTTCGGCCGCCGCCTTCACAGGGCGAGCTCCAGCTCGCGCTTCTTCAGCCGGCTGAGCTCGTCCCTGAACTTCGCGGCCTTCTCGAACGCGAGGTCCTTGGACGCCTCCCTCATCAGCCTCTCGAGCTCCTCCATCCTCTTCTTCCGTTTCTCCGGGGAGACGAAGATCTCCTCGTCCTCCGAGATCCTGGTGAGGTCGAAGTAGTCACGCTCGTAGACGCTGCTCAGGACCTCGTCGATGCCCTTGATGATGGATTGGGGCGTGATCCCGTGCCGGAGGTTGAATTCCTGCTGGATCTTCCGGCGGCGGCCCGTCTCCTCGATGGCCGTCTTCATGGAGTCCGTGAACGCATCGGCATAGAGGATCGCCTTTCCCGCAACGTGGCGGGCTGCCCGTCCGAACGTCTGGATGAGCGCGGTCGACGACCGCAGAAACCCCTCTTTGTCGGCGTCCAGGATGGCTACCAACGAGACCTCGGGCAGGTCCAGGCCTTCCCGGAGCAGGTTGATCCCGATGAGGGCGTCGAACTCGCCTTTCCGGAGGTCCCTCAGGATCTTGACCCGGTCCAGGGTCTCGATGTCCGAGTGAAGGTAGCGCACCCGGAGCCCCAGCTCGTGGTAGTGGCGCGTCAGGTCCTCGGCCATCTTCTTGGTCAGCGTCGTGACGAGCGTCCGCTCGTTTTGTTTCGTCCTCTTCCCGATCTCGGCCATCAGGTCGTCTACCTGGCCCTTGACCGACCGAACCTCGATCTCCGGGTCGGTCAGGCCGGTGGGCCGGATGACCTGCTCTACGACCCTGTTTTCCGACATCCGGACCTCGTAGGGAGCCGGTGTGGCCGAGACGTAGAGGACCTGGTTCGTCCTCTCCCCGAACTCCTCGAAGTTCAGCGGCCGGTTGTCCAGCGCCGAGGGTAGACGAAAGCCATGGTCGACGAGGGTCATCTTCCGGGACCTGTCCCCGTGGTACATCCCTCCGATTTGGGGGACGGTGACGTGCGATTCGTCGATGATGGTCAGGAAGTCCTTCGGGAAGTAGTCCAAGAGCGTGAAGGGGGGCTCGCCGGGATTCCTGCCGCTCAGGTAGCGGGAGTAATTCTCGATGCCCGGACAATATCCGAGCTCCCGGAACATGTCCAGGTCGTAGAGCGTCCGTTCTTCGATCCTCTCGGCTTCCATGAACTTGCCCTCGGACCTGAACAGCTCGGTCCTCTGAACGAGTTCCTGCTCGATGCCGTCGGCCGCGGCCTTGAGGACGTCCCGCGGCGTTGAGAAGAACGTCCGCGGATGGACCATGATCTTATCATAGGTATCCAGCGTCTTTCCCAGGAGCGGATCGACGGCGGACAGGGCTTTGATCCGGCCGTCCTCGAGCTCGATCCTATAGGCGAAGTCCTCGTAAGAAGGGAGGACCTCGACGATGTCGCCGCGGACGCGGAACGAACCCCTCTTGAAGTCGGCCTCTTGCCGCTCGTACTGGATGTCGACGAGGCTCTCGAGGATCTTTTTGCGGCTCAGGACCTGGCCCTTCTCCAGGCCGAAGCTCATGGAATAATAGGTTTCCGGGGCGCCGATGCCATAGATGCAGGAGACTGAGGCCACGATGATCACGTCCCGGCGGTCGAACAGGGCGTTCGTGGCGCAAAGGCGCATCCGGTCGATCTCGTCGTTGATCGTCGCCTCCTTGGCGATGTAGGTGTTGGAGGACGGCAGGTAGGCCTCGGGCTGGTAGTAGTCGTAGTAGCTGACGAAGTATTCGACGGCGTTCCGGGGGAAGAAGCGCCGGAACTCCTGGTAGAGCTGGGCAGCCAGCGTCTTGTTGTGGGAGATGACCAGAACGGGCCGCCGTGCCCTCGCGATGACATTGGCTATGGTGAAGGTCTTTCCGGACCCCGTGACGCCCATCAGGACCTGGTGCTTCAGCCCCAGCTCCAGGCCCTCGGACAGGCGTTCGATGGCCCGGACCTGGTCGCCTTTGGGCTCGAATTCGGAGTGGAGCTCGAACTCACGCATCAAAAAGGATTATAGCACGTCCCGAGCCGTCCAAAAATGCCGATAGGACGCGGGTCGGAGAAAGAATCCTATCGGCAATTTTAGAGAGCCGTCGCCGGATAGACAAGAGGAACGATCTTATGCTATAAAGCTCTAAGATCCTTAATGAACGGAAAAATGAAGGAGGTCCTCATGAAAAGAATCCTATGGATGACTGCGGCCACGGCGCTCCTGTTCGCGGTCTTTGCCGGGACAAGCTTCGCCCAGGAAAAGCCCCGGATGGGCGTCCTGAGGTTCACAAACCACACGAGCGCCGGCTGGTGGACCGGCTCCGTCGGCACGGAGCTGTCTGATATGCTCGCCTCCGAGCTGGTATCGACCCGGTCCTTCCAGGTCCTCGACAGGAAGGATATCGACGCCGTCCTCGGGGAACAGGACCTGAGCGACACCGACAGGGTCGACGCCGCGACGAAGGTCAAGATGGGCAGGATCAAAGGGGCCAAGTACCTTGTGGCCGCGACGGTCTCGTCCTTCGAAGAGGACGTCAAGGGGACCGGCGGCGGCGTCAGCTTCAAAGGGATCAGCGTGGGCGGCAAGAAAAATAAGGCCTATATCGCCATCGATCTGAAGGTCGTCGACACGGAGACGGGAGAGATCGTGGATACCCGGACCATCGAGGCCGAGGCCAAGGGCCAGGCCCTGGCCGCCGGACTGAACTACAAGGGTTTCTCCATCCACGGGAACGACTACAAGCAGACCCCGGCCGGCAAGGCCATCCGGGCCTGC
>Ga0315279_10001111_pt1 | contig 46124 bp, 42 predicted proteins | sample YL17G06_20_MG_FD_203694 | JGI IMG/M metagenome (GOLD analysis project Ga0315279, IMG submission 203694) | Sediment microbial communities from Yellowstone Lake, YNP, Wyoming, USA - YL17G06_20 | ecosystem: Environmental > Aquatic > Freshwater > Lake > Sediment | place: USA: Wyoming | collected...
GGTAGCGATGAGATTGGCAAAAGCTTTAAGAAAATCCACATCCTCGGAGGAGAAAATCGCTGGGAGTCCGCGATGATCTAGGTATACAGTTCCAATCAGCCTGTTTTTAGTTTTCAAAGGCACGCAGAGTATGGAGAGGATATTATACATAATCACACTTTGACTTTTGGCAAACCTAGGGTCTTTGCGAGCATCTTCGACAATTAAAGGAGAATCACTTGTTATCACATCTTTTAAAACTTGTCGACTTACGGCAATGGCATCCTCTGAAGTCTCCTGTTCGATTCCCTGCGCAACTTTCACCTCGAAGCTTTTGTCTTTATTTGAATAGAAGATAATGGCACCCCTTTCGGCATTCAAGAGCTGTATCGCCAGCTGGAGTGATTTTGACAATAGCTCGTCTGTATCCCAGATATTATTCAACAAGTCAGCCAGCTGGTAAAAGGTCGCAGTCCTTTCGTTTTCTAAGGTTCTAAAGTCTCTTATCTGTTCCAATAGAGATTCCACCTCCTTTTTCTTCGGTTCGATTTTTTCTCTTTCAAAGATGTTTAATGCCTCCATTAAGTATCCTTTTGCCTCTTTATATCTTCCGACTTCCAATTTGATCTTTCCGATCTCCAGATATGTTCGTCCCAATTCCAATTTCGCTTGCAGCTCTCTAAAGATTTTGATGCCTTCAGATAAGCATTTCAGACAATCACCTAGAGCCCCCATGGCTTTTCTCAAAGAGGCTTTGACCCTATGAGAGCAAGCTTCAAAAAATCTGTTAGGAGATTCCTGAAGAAATTCTTGAATTCGAATTAAGTGTGCTTCCGCTTGTGCCAGTGCGTTCGTTTTGATAAATAGTTCTGCCCACGAGAGCAGTACTTCAGCCTCTGCTTTCTTATTCCCCTGCTTTTGATAAAGGCTCCGGGCTTGCAGGAGATTTTGATTAGCTTGATCAAAGACGGACTGTTGCAAAGAAATCTTCCCCAGAAGAGCAAAGCAGTCAGCTATTCCTGCTTCTTCGCACAGTTCTTTTCTTATGCTTAAACTCTTTTTCAGATACCACCGAGCCTGATCGAACTCCTCTCGACATGCAAAAAGGTCCCCGAGGTTGTAGTAAGCCAGAGCTAAACCGCTTTTGTGTCCAGGGCCTCGAAACTGGACAATTGCACAGGTAAAGTGTTCCAGAGCCCGGCACAATTTTCCTCGCCTTAGATGGATCAACCCCATATTGTTATGGGAAAAACCGAGACCAACTGAGTCCCACATCTTTTCCTGGAATTCGCACGCCCTCCGCAAGCAGTCTAAGGATTCGTCCCACCGATTTAGGTCGAAATAGGCCAGGGAGAGGTTATTATACGTTATTGAGAGGCGGTGCTGGTCTTGGAGAATTTCCTGAAGATCAAGGCACTTTCGAAAGTATTTTATGGTCTCCTTCAATTCCCCTCGGCTCCTGGCTACTATCGCTAAGCTCCCATAGCAATCGGCGATCTTCTTGGTGTCACCGACCTCTTTGAAAACCTTCAGGCTCTCATGATGATACCAACTCGCTTTAGAATAGTCTCCCAGAGCCCAATGTATGGACCCCAGACCGCTTAGGACAAATCCCATCTCTTTGGAAGTGACTTCCTTCTGCAAAATGTTCAAAGCTTCTTCGAATTGGCTTCGTGCCTTCTCGTAATCAGACTTTCTTAGATGCACCCACCCTAAATCAACCAGAGTGGTGGCGTAATCTTTCAGTGATTCTGTTGTCCCGAACCTTTCCAAAGACTTCTCAAAAAATTCCACCGCCTTGTCATGTTCGCTCTTTTTTTCATAAATTCTTCCCATTTTTCTGTATATAAATGCCAGTCTCTGATGATTCGAAGCTCTTGAGCTCGATATCTGGAGCGCTTCTTGATATAGATCGAGGCTCTTATTAGGCTCCCCTGTTAGGTCAAATTGGTCGGCTAAGCTTTCAAGCATGTCCTCCCTAGACCGTGGAGAGAGGGTCGGAATTTGATCGTGAAGCTCCAAAGCATGAGTATAATGGGTAATCGCTTGAGCATGGTCGCATTTGCCTTCCGCCCTTTCTGCCGCTAAAAGAGAATATTTTAAAGCTCGCTCCACATCTCGGGCTTGGTAGAAATGATTCGCCAGGTCATAAATACATGTCTCTTCGCACGAATCCATTTTTCTCTCTAAAATCTCTCCCGCCCGCTGATGAAGGATTTTTCTTTTTACGGAGTCAATCTGCTCATAAACAAATCTCCGGAAGAGATTATTAACAAATCGAATTTTCTTCTTATCTGAACTAGATACTTCCCCCATCAGACCGTGTGAGAGGATGTTATCTAGATGTGACGATGCAAGGGCACTGTCAAAACCTGTCATTCGTATTAAATCATCGAATTCAATCTCTAAACCCCAGACTGAAGCACAATTGAGAAGTTCTATACTATTTGGCTTTAAACGAGCCGTTCGGTCTTGGATTTGATCCTGCACCCTTTGTGGAATCTTAGTTTTCTCAATGTGCTCCGGCTCAGTTGCCCATTTATCATCCACTCTGTGAATCTTGCCCTCCTCTGCCAATGATTCCATGAGTTCACGGATCAAAAATGGATTGCCTTGGGTTCCCCGATAGATCACTGATGCGATTGTTTCCGTTCTTTCTTTCCAGCCAAACATTGAGGAGAGTAGATCTTTTACCTCGATCTCTGTTAATCTCCCTATTTTGATTGAAATGAGCGAATCTCCACAGATTGATTGAATTCTTTTCTCTATTTCCACCGCTCTTTGACTCTCCTCAAGAAAGGCAAGGTCACTTGTCAGAGTAAAGCAGACCATGACTTTTCGGCCTTGCGAGTTATGCGTAAGATCCGAAATAAATTTGAAGAAAGAATCATCTGCCAATTCCAGATGTTGGAAAACTATGACAGGGCAAGAATTGATTTCTAAGAATTCAAATGGATTATCTTGGAGTGCCTCAAGAGTGCTCCTCTCTTTGAGAGAGACGCTGATTGCAGGAAAGCCCTGCACTTGTGCCCAAGTGGTAAACTCTTGCAGCAGCCCTTTCTTGCCGATGCCCGACTCACCGGTGACTAAAACAAATCTATTTTCGTTCTCTCTAAGCTGGTCTAAAGTTTCTTTCAAGGTAGCCAATTCTTTCTCTCGCCCCACAAAATCTGCTGAATTGATTAAACTTTTCACCAAAAGGGCTTGGTGTCTCTCAAAAGTAAGACCTGATATTTTTTGGACTTCGCTTGAGACCTCGTTGGCTGAAAAGAATCGGTCTATTGGGTCTTTCTCCAGAAGTTTAAGGATCAAGTTCTTTAATCCTATGGGGATTGGTGGCTCTTGCGGGATGACCACTTCTTTTTCCAAGTGGCTCTTTGCCAATTCCATTGGATCATCTTCACCAAAAGGAGTGCTTCCAAAGAGGATTTCGTGGATGAGAATTCCTACTGAATATAGGTCAGCCTGAGGGGTATGTTGTTCTCCTCGAATTACTTCAGGGGCAAGATAGGGAAGAGTCCCTTTCCACCAAGACGATTCTTCTGGTTTTTCGTGCTGGGCAAAACCAAAATCCGTAAATTTGATTATTAGCCGACCGTCTGGGGAAGTGGTGATCAAAATGTTGGATGGTTTGATGTCACAGTGAGTTATCTTCTTTGAGTGGAGAAAATCTAAAGTCGACAGTATCTGAAGGAGAAGCGAGTAGAATTTGGGAAAATTCAGCGGTTGAAGAAACTCCTGCCATTTAATGGACTCAACATATTCCATGGTGAAATAAAGCTCTTGTCTATCATTGAAACCAAAATCAAACACTTTGATAATATTAGGGTGATGCAGTTTCTTCAGAAGCGTAAACTCAGCTTTGAACCTTGAAATGAACTCGGGTTCGAGGCTCAGAAGAACCTTTATGGCAACTGTCTCCTGACGGAGTAAATCAACCGCCTTCAGAACCTTGCCGATTCCGCCTGAACCGATCTCTTCTATGATCCGGTATCGTTTGCTAATCATAAAGTATTAATCAGAATAGGGTATTGCGTTTGCGCATTAGGCTCATCATCGTAGCTATAATATAAAGCAGAAAATGGGAATTTCAATAGATTTCTTGGTTTGAGGGAAGTGGGGTCTTCGTCCCCAACGAGATTTGAACTCGTGTCGCCGCCGTGAAAGGGCGGAAAAGAGACTACGAAAGGCCACCATGAAGGGGGAGTGATGGGAAAAGGGTTGGCTTTGTTTCGCAAAAATCACTTTTCGCTCGAGATCTCTACGGTGATTGGTGGAGGGAGGGTTTCGCCTTTTCTTTGTCTCTGCAATCGCTCCAACTGGCTCATAGCCCGGTAAAACTGGCGCTCAATCGTGGTTTCATAGCGGAGAATCTTGTCCATGGACTCCTTGGAGGGTAGGGCGAGGCTGAAGATTTTGGCTTCTGTCTCAAGTTCTTCCTTCTCTTTGACCATCTCTTTCAAACCTTCCATCTTTTCTTTCTCATCGTCAATTAACTTCAGGATCATACCCTTACACTGCTCTGGAGTTGGAGTGTCGCCGTAGTGCTCGGGGTCTTGTTTGGCTTCTTTTGGGCCTTCGGTTGCCATTTTACTAAAGACGAAGCACCACTGGGTAAGTCCGTTTTCCTCTCCTCCGAAATTCTTCACCAGTTGCTTCATCGATTCTTCGGAGAGATGACCCGTTTCCTCGACTCCCTCTCTTACGTCCTCCAGAACTCCCAGAAGGTAATGCAGACCCAGAGAGTTTTTCTCCAAGTTGTGCCTGGAGTCGTCCAAACCCAAGAATTGTTTTTCAAACCTGACCTGATCCAGGCGTCCGAAGATTTCCTTGAAGCTTGCTGTGTCCAGGTCTCTCCGTATTTCTCCTATCTCACACCGAACGACCCGCCTTAGCCTCCAATAGCAGACAGCAATCTTTTCAACCAGTATCTCTTCAAATATACCATTCGGTTGTATATCGTCCCGTAATTGAGCAAGCAGGTTTCTAAACTCAGCCCTGCTTTCCTTGCCGTCACCAGCCTGGATGACCACCTCTTTCGATAAGAGGCCATGCTTGACGGCGTTCCATTTGACGACACTTTTTCCTTGGAGGGTTTTTGGTCCGGTTGATTGTAGGGCATTTTTCCTACTTGCCTCAATCCTGGCTATAGACGTCCCCTTTTTATTCTTCATTTAGGTGTGCCTCCTCCTTTTTGTGCTCTCTGGAGTAAATCTCAATACTCCGGAGATGCAGACGAAACCACTGTTTTCTCCTTTACCCCACCGTTCAACTCACTATTGTTTTGGTTTACCCCACCATCCAACTCACTATTTCTTTCATCACCAGATATAGTGAGTGGGGTGGTAGGGTAAATCAGCATCTTTCTCTTGTCGCTTGGGTCCGGCTCTTGTGTTATCAATCCAGCGTTCTCAAGCATGGGAATAATCTGTTGCCGTAACAGCCAATCTGCTAATACCCTGCTATAGACCTGAAGATGTTTTTGTGTTACTTCCCGCCTTGTCAAACCAAGCGGTCCGGTGACTTCTTCAAATCCATGCGTTCTTTTTTGATTCTTTTCGTTCCAAGCCGTCAAAATCACATCCAGATAAAGATTGTAGATGTATGGCGGAAGGTTATACTCCTGACTTTCAGAAATAGCATACCATATCTTAAAAGCCTCTTCAATGTCCTCCTCGTTAGCAACTATAGTCGAACTCTTTCTCTCCCTGTGCCAAAGGTTCAACAGTGCGAAAGCCTTAATCAAAGAGATAATTCGTCCGATGTCTCGTTGGTGTCTTGGCTTCAATACTTTGGTTTGTGCAAAAAACCTTTGCTCTATCTTTTCAGGATAACCTATGTTTATCTCCTTAATGTTCTCTCGTTTGATTGCTTTAATTCTTTCTTTGAGACTCCTTCTCTTGGGATCCTCTTCTAACCAATTCAAATAGGCTTCGTTATCCGCCTCTTTCTTAATCTTCTCTTGAATCGCCTGCCGAATCTTTTCGTAGTCTGTCTCAGGGCTGAGCAAAAGAAATCTGGTCGTCTCTTGTTCGTCAATCTTCAGCCCGGCTGTGCAAAAGATCACTGCGGGGAAGCCTTTTAGAAATATGTTCTTGGTTTTTAGCCCGAACTTTTGGGATTTGTCCGTGATCTTTAATCTGATTTCTTTCTTATCATGGGAAAGCATTGGTCTCAAATGCTGTAAAAGTAGGGTGTGGGGCTGGTCAAGAAAGATTAAAATCTTCCTCGATAGGTCAACAATGTATCCCTCTTTTTCTTTATCATATTTTCCGACATCGTGAAAGAATGCTGTGGGGCTACAATACCCAACTTCGATTACGTCTGCCTCTGGGAATAGCCTTGCAATTTCTGTGGGAATATATGATTTGCCCGTTGATGATGGTGCGTTGAAACTGATGTTGAACTGAGAGTCTCTCGTGTAAGCCGAAAGTTGACACAAAAAGGTTACCAGCTTGTTCTCTTCGTCCTTTTTGATCGTCAGTCCCAACACCTCAATCACTTCTTGGCTTGTGATCGGCTCGAAGTAAATTTCGTTTAGGTTTTCATCCAAGCCAAATTCCTCTCTTGCTCTCTGATTCAAAATGGTTTCATTCATCCTTGTTTCTCCTCATTTTTTTCATCAATCTTCATCATTCAGTCTCTGACCCCAGTAAGCCAACATCTGGGTATCCCGATAATACTGCGACAAACTAATCCTACCATCTATTAACCGCCGATGTGTTAAATGTAACGTCCTCTCCAAATAGTCTTTCAACAGTTTTTCCACTTCCGCCATCTCATTTTCGATGTGCCTGTCTAATCGTTGAAGCAACGCTTGGCGTTTTCTATCAACATCTGGATTTCGCTTTCCCATCCTAAGCACATCCACAGCCTCACCTCTTTACCCCAGAGTTTAGCGTATATGTTGCGGCTTTCAGTGATCCGAACACCTCAAAAAGTTTAATGGCTGAGACCTTTTCTTCTCCGGAATAAAACTTCAGGATTATCTCTTGTGATGGTGGAGGCTCAAAGACAAAAGTTTTTCGCCCATAGCCATTGTCCGTAATTCCTTTTAAAGAGGAATGTTTTGAAGCCACTAAAAAAGAAGCAAGAAATAGATCAGTAGTTTGGTATTGGCTCATCTGTTTTTCCTTTAAGTTCTTGAAATCAAAATCCCTCATTGGTGCTTACTCCTTATACATGTATACTAACCTCTGCAGGGGAAGCCTCTGAGGAGGAGGAATCAGGCTTGAGGGTGTTTGTCTTCGCCGGTCGTTCTCTGACGGCTTCCCTTGCGATAATCCTCGCCAATATCCTAAGACCTGCTTGAGCGATCTCTCTCGAAGATCCGCTATTTTCAAATTTTGGCGGTATTATGATCTCTGATTCTACTATCTCTGCGGCTCGTTTCATTTTGCATTTAGCTTCTCGTAGAGTTCGCCTATTCCGCAACCCAATGCCTCGGCAATAAGCAGGGCATAAGGAGATGAAAGAAAGAGCCGGTTGTTCTCAAGTGCATTAATTGTGCTTCGGCTTATGCCTGTTAGTTTCGCTAAGTCTTCCTGCTTAGCCATCAGTGCTTTCAGGCGACAATCCCTTACTTTGTTTCGATACTGTTTTGCGACCTTCATCAGAAGTTTCCTTTTCGGCACGCTTTTTCACCTCCATTTAGAGCTCTTATTGTTCTGCAACCAGGCGACCGAAAAGACTCACCGTAACATCGGTCGGGTTGGTTGCACGTTCACATATTAAATATACGTCCGTGCAATTCCGCTTGTCAAGTATTTTTTCAAATCACTGTCAACTATTTTTTTCAAATCACTCTGAGAAAAGATAATTTTGTCTGATTTTCAAGAAAAAGCTTGACAAATTACTTACACTGACGTATATTGTTAATGTATTAAAGAAAGGAGGCGAATAAATATGGCACTTCGAGAAAGAGTTAAAGAATGTAGGGAGAAGAAGAACTGGAACCAAAAACAGTTGGCAGATGCTTCGGGAATCACACAGGCCACAATCTCTCGGATTGAAAGTGGCGATGTCGTTCAGTTGAAGTCGGAATCTCTGAGGAAGGTGGCTGGGGCACTGGGAGTAACGGTGGACTACCTGGTGGGCAAAACCGACAAACTCAGCCCGAACGACGTTGTGGGGTCTGACCCCACTGCAAAACATGTCTTTCGGGGGTATGAGAGACTCTCTGCTACTGAAAGAGAGCAAGTCAAAAACTTTGTCGATTTCCTTGAGAAGCAGGACAAAAGGAAGGGAAAAAACAAGAGATGAAGATAGTGTGGGAAGATCACCTGGGCAATAACGCTGTCCGCTATGCCCGAAAGGTGCTTAAAGAATGTGGGTTTAGACATCCTCCCATCTGTGAGAAAACCATTGCCGATTATTTGGGGCTGGAGATCAAAGAGTTCTCGGTGGATGATATACCGGAGGATAGAGGTCTGCGTGATATTCTCAAAACCGCCTGTGCCTGGCTTAAACGCAAACCCAACGGCGACCCCTGTATCTGGTTGTATGGGGACACCCGACCGGAGCGGAAACGCTTGGGTGTCTTCCATGAGTGCGGTCATGCAATCCTCCCTTGGCATGAGGAACTTGATTACTTCTGTAGCGAGAAGGACCTTGACCCTACTGTCCACAAGCGAATCGAAAGGGAAGCCTTTATGTGTGGGGCCGAGTTTCTGATGCCCAGGGAGATGTTTGTGGAAGATATTGTGAGCTTGGAGACCGGCATTTCAGCGATTGAGCAGTTTCACACCCGCTACGTTGCCTCAATGGAGGCAACAGCGATCCACTATGCCTATACGCATCCTGGTCTGTGCGGGATCGTGATGGTAGAGAAGGCAGAGAACCAGAAGCCCGAAGCAATTCCGAGAGGTGATACCTCACGTGGACAGTTGATCCTTCCGTTCAAGACACCGCCAGAGCGAATCATCCTTAAGGACGACACGAGGTATCCGCTCAGTGTCATATATTTTGTCAGGTCCCACCGCTTTCCTAAATACATCCGACCGGGAACAGGGATTGAGGAGGGCAATCTAATATTTGAGGCATGGGAGTCGTGGAGGCCAGCGCAGGGAGAAATACCGGCATCGGTTTTCGGCTCCTCGACGAAATGGGTTTACAATGCCGATTGCTTGCCACTGGGAAATACGGGGAAGCTCCTCGTGCTCCTGTGGCTTCCTGACCGTTACCTTAAATTCAATTTCGAAAATGGAGTGATCCTATGACAATTAAGGAAATTAAAAATTTAATCGGAAAAATGTGTGATCTCGTGGAAAGTAGGGAGTATAACCCTATCCTTGAGGCAGACCTTAGCGGTCTGTTATTCCACCTGATGATCACAAAGGGTAAACTACCGCCATGCACACTCCATTTGAATACCAGGGTCATCGGTGCTCACAGCAATAAACAGCACTTCGACCTTGTAATTGGTAGGGTAGATAAGGGGGAGGGTGTGCATCCTGCCGTTTCTCCAGAAGGAATTATAGAAATTAAGATGTTCCCTCACGGATTCACGACCCAAGCGCATAGTGTTCATTTTAAAAACATCCTCGAACGTGATTTGCCGAAATTGGGCTCTCCTCAAATACGGATGGCGATGAGGATAGAGTTCATCTTCGATGAGGCTGACTACTTGAGTGGGAAATACAGAGGCCAGATCGGAGATGGCAAATACAAGGGCAAGAACAAAAAAGACATCATAGTGATTGAACGTAATAAGAAAGCCGAAGGAACTAAGATAGTCTTCGCCCGCAAAACAAAAGAAGATTGGGAAATCTCGGTAAATTGAGAGGTGATCCTATGAAAGTTGTCTTGTATGCACGTGTCTCATCTGAGAGACAGGCTGAGAAAGATTTATCTATAGCTTCCCAACTCAAAGCCCTCCGCAAATATGCTTTAGAAAAAGGTTGGGAGGTCTACAAAGAGTTTGTCGATGAAGCGGAAAGTGCCCGCTCCGCCAACCGGCCTGCATTTAAAGAAATGATCGCCCTTGCGAAGCAGAGGCATAAGTTTTTTGATGCTATACTGGTGTGGAAGCTCTCTCGCTTTGCCCGGAACCGGGAGGATTCTATTATATACAAGTCACTTCTCCGGAGATTCGGCATATCCGTTATCTCGATTAATGAGCAGGTGGATGAGACCCCAGCAGGAAAGCTCTTGGAGGGAATGATTGAAGTCATCGACGAGTTCTACTCCACCAATCTGGCCCAAGACACCCTTCGGGGAATGAAGGAGAATGCTGAGCGGGGCTACCATAGCGGAGGCAGCATCCCTATCGGTTACAAAGCCAAAAAGATTATGGATGGGAACAATGAGAAAACTCGGCTTGAACCAGATGAAGTCTTTGCCCCGGTTGTCAAGAGGATATTTCAGATGTGCATGGATGGCATGGGAGCTAAGGAGATAGTAAAAACTTTAAACAACGAAGGGCTCAGGACCAATAGAGGCAAACTATGGGGTAAGAACAACATTTATTACATCCTCAAGAACGAGGTCTACAAAGGCACCATGGTTTGGAATCGTCAAAGCAAAAGTCAGGGTCATTCAATGCCCAACGATCCTAAAGAGGTTATCCGGATTGAGAACAACCATCCTGCGCTTGTTTCCTCGGAGGCTTTTGAGAAAGTGCAGGAGATTCTAAGAAAACGAAGCCCTGAGATCACGCACCCCAGAACTATTAATAGCGATTATCTGCTAAGCGGTTTCCTCTACTGCGGAAAGTGCGGCTTCCGGATGGTCGGCTGTGCAGCCAAATCATCCAAATTCTTCTACTACGCCTGCCATAACTATTTGAAGCGAGGAAAGGATGTTTGCAATGCCAAGCTTATCAATAAGAACAGGCTGGAGACCCTGGTCATTGATCGGGTCAAAGCCAACATCTTAACAGAGGAGAACCTGACAGAGTTAGTTAGACTAACCAATGAGGAAATCGGCGAGGCCAAAGATGCGTATGGGGAGAGGCTTGCTGTGATAGATGGACAGTTGGAAGACTTAAGGGGAAGGCTTCACAAGCTCTATGACGCTCTGGAGACAGGCAAGCTGAAGATCGAAGACCTGGCACCCAGGATCAAAGAATTGAAAACCCAGATAGATAACTTGGAGACGAAGCGGGTTGATCTGGTAGAAAGCATCAGGGACGCTAAGGTTGAGCTACTGGAGGCTTCGGTGGTCAAGGCGTATGTGGATGATCTCAAGTCTCTACTTAGCAAGGGTTCTATCTTGGAGCAAAAGTCCTTTCTCCGATCCTTCGTGAAGCGGATCGAGGTAAACCTGCCACACGTAGTCATTGACTACACCATACCCCTTGAAACGAAAAAAGTAGAACCACTCACGAGAGAAGTTCTACCTTTTGCACATTATGGCTCCCGAGGCTGGACTCGAACCAGCGACAGGGTGGTTAACAGCCACCTACTCTACCGACTGAGTTACTCGGGAGTATGAACTACCTAATTTTTACGTCAATATATAAGAAATTATGAGCTTGTCAAGAATATTAAACTCATTTTTTGTATCTGGAGTGTCTGCCTTTAGGCAGACCTCACTCCAGAAACTTCATTTGTCCATTCGCCTTCGGAAAACATATACGAAAAGACCAACCATAAAGGCACCTAAAAGAAATTCAAATCCAGCTACAAGATTGGCAAAATCTCCGACCACTTTGTATTGCTGAAATCTCCACAAAGGGAAAAATCCTTTGATGCTAAAAATCAATGAGGTCCAAAAATCTTTAAGTATTGTTCCCAATGATGCGGTGCCGAATGTATTGGGACTATATTGAAAAAGCAAGCTTTCATTTTGGTCGGTATTATGTAATCCAAGGAACATATAGAAAATGGCGAAAGCCAAGATTATCTCAAAGGAACTTAACAGTATTTTCCATAACTTCTCTCCATATCCACACGACCATTTTAGAAATCGCAAGAAAGCCCGATTAAAAATTTTCCAAGAAAGCGGTTTGCATGCTTTTCTTTTGCATTCCTGCTCCCTAAAATGAAACATCCCAGCTTTGGCAAAGTCTCTTTTGTTATGAAACTGCACCTTCAATTGTTGATAAACTTCGCTGGTCTTGAAGAAGAGTTCATGTTTCTCAAGTTTCTCATTTTTCGAGATCCAATCAATGTCTGACTCATTTAACAACTTATCCTTCCAGTTCCAATCTAATAAACTAAAGTCTGTATAAGTTAGATCAATATTCAGCAATTTACACTTTCTTAGGTCCATTTTAATAAACCTTACCTTTGTCCCAAAAGATACAAAGCCAAACTCTATCCTTTTTTTGCATTTTATCTCGAAGAACGATATCTCACCTCGGGAGAACTGTGTAACGACGAACCTGGTTCTATCACTTAAAAACTCTGATCTAAAAAAGTCAGTAAAGTCAGCAAGGAATTTGGTAACTCCAAAAGATGTTGTTTCGCTCTCAAATTTTGTGTGTACAAACGAGCATTGTTTGCCTGAAAATTTTGCCTCTGAGAAATCTGTCAGTTTTCCAAGGAATCTGGTTTCAGTAAAAGCAGTATTCTTTCCAGAAAATTCGGTTCCTTTGAAACTATTGTCTTCACCAGAGAACTCTGCATTGTCAAAGCGAACATTTTTCTTAAATTCAAATCCAGAAAAATCAACAGATGATGGAAAGAAAAACCCTTCAAAATGATAGGCGTCAGATTCTTTGTCTTCCAATATCCTTTTTATCCCTTCGTTAAACTTTTCAATATCCTTATCCCTTCTTCGCTCATGAAAAATGCAGAAGCCTTCATTCGAATCTTCTAAAGCTTCATATGGGCATTTCCAACCAGTGATTTCATTTTTGTAACGGCATATTTTTCTTTGTTCATTCATCTTGCTTTCCTTTGCTAAAGCTAAAGCTTTATACTCCAGATGTCATAACTTTTCTTATCAAAAGGGACAAATAAAACTTCTCTCAAATATTTTGTCTTCTTTGAAAAATCTTTGACTTGGTCAAGCATTATTTGGGCGCACCGATCCAAAGGAAATCCTCCCACCCCGGTGCCGAAGGCGGGAAAGGCAATAGATTTTATTTTCAACTCTTCTGCTCTTTTTAGGCTATTCAAAGTGGCGTTTTTTATATATTCTTCATTGGTGGTTAAATCCTGCCCCATCACTGCGGCGTGGATCACGTATTTGGCTTTCAGTTTTCCGGCAGAGGTAACAATAGCTTCACCAATCGGTATAGGTCCTTTTTTCATCGCCTCATCTTCAATCTCTTTTCCGCCCTTTCTTTTAATTGCGCCTGCCACACCAGCTCCCATCCATAGATGATTGTTAGCCGCATTTACGATGGCATCGGTTTCTTGATCGGTGATGTCACCTTGAACCAGTTTTATTTTGAGTCCCGATAGATTCTTTTCCATGATACACTTCCTTAGTTTTCTCCTTTTAAGCCACAAGAGTTCTGTTCTCGCAGAAGAACCCGCTGTCAGATCAGGGGTCTGACAGCTCTTACACTCCTCTGAAGTTTTTCGAGACAAATTTATAAAGAATCAAAATGATAAGAGCACAAAAGATTCCCAAAACTGCTCCGGCTAAGACGTCGAAAGGATAATGCACACCCACATAGATGCGTGAATACGAGACCAAAATCGCTATGATAAACAAAATCACCTTAACCTTCCGATAACTATAAGAAAGCAAAGTGACACCTGCAAACATATTCATGGCATGAGAGGAGGGGAAGGAATAAGATTTGGTGCAGTTGACCAACAGATGGATGTTTTCCAAAACATTACAAGGTCTGATCCTTCCTACCAAAGGCTTTATCAAACTATTACAGGTCTGGTCACTCAAGGTAATTCCCAAGACTAAGAGAATGACAGTGATCCTTCCTTTCTTTTTTCCAAAAATAACCAACGAAATCGCCATCAAGACTAAAGGGATTCGCCAGTAGTCAAGATTGGTTAGAATGGGCATTAAAAAATTGAAAAAACCGTTTTGCAATTTTACATTTAAGAAATAGAAAAGCGTGGTGTCGAGTTGAATCAAGTTTTCTAATAAACCGTGAAACATTACAATAAATTATCCTAATAAGTCCTTTTCTTACAGAGCATTACATTTATCACTTAAAGCTTTTTAGGAAGGCTGTTACCTCATCAAAATTGGGGATTCCGGCTCTGCCTCCTAACTTTCTACATTTCATGGCGGCACAGGCATTCGCAAATTGCGCGGTCTTTTCCAAAGTCCACCTTTTTAAAAGCCCGTAAATGAAAGCTCCGTGAAAAACGTCACCAGCACCGGTAGTGTCCACCACTTTAACTGAAAAACCCGGTGAATGAAAAATCTTATCTTCATTCCCACTCGTGGAGACCCCCCGAGGTGAACCACAAATACAGCCATCTTTTCCGATAGTAACCACCACGCTTTCAAATCCTTTCCCATGGATTCTACGGATTTTCATAAGTTCTTTGCAGGCTGAAAAAGGATCAGATAATTTGGTAATACCACAGGCAAATCTTTTTGAGACTACTATATGGTCAACAAAAGGAAAAACCGACTCCACACCGGATCTCAAACTCCCTACGTCTAGACTTACCTTAGCCCCAAGCTTCTTTGCCCACTTAGCCAGGAAAATGTTGACTTCCCGCTCACGTGCATCTATGTGGAGAAATCTGGTGGAAATTGAGTCCAAGAACTTGAGTTCACTTATTTTTGTATCATTTAATTGAGTTTTATCTAATGCCACTGTCCTTTTTCCAGTCTTTTTATCCACCCAGATGAATGCTTTGGCGGTTTTGCTCTTCTTATCAATTATCAAATAATCTGTATTAACCCCTTCTTTTTCTAACTCAGTTTTAACAAATCTTCCTTCTGGATCATTGCCGCCTTTTCCGATGTAAGCTACTTTTGCACCCAACTTTGCCAGGGTGACCATGGCGGTGGGAACCGGTCCTCCTCCTTGTATAGAGGATTCGGCCACCTCCACTTTTTCGTCCAAGTTCGGATATGGGTCCAAAATGGACAAATAGTCCACTGCATTCATCCCAAAACCGATGCAGTCGAACTTAATTTTATTAGGTGAATTTAATCTGGCCATGAGTCGAGTCCAGAAGCACTCTTTTTAGTTTTTCCAAATTGCCCTTTCTAACCTCAGCTTTCATAGCTACATTATCCCCAAAACTTTCCTCCAAAATTTTGCAATCAAATTGACTTAAAACCTGATTCACTTTGTTTGTCTGATTTATTTGGAATTGAAAAGAAAGTTCGGCAGTAACGAGCTTTTTTATTTTTTCACAATCTTTCAGCACGGCTTGAGCACTCAGGCGATAAGCGCGGGAAAGTCCCCCAGTTCCTAGCTTTGTTCCGCCAAAATAGCGAGTGACCACCACTAAAACGTTAGAGAGCTTTTCGGATTCGATGGCAGATAATATGGGACTGCCTGCGGTTCCCCTGGGTTCACCGGCATCACTATATTTGACAATATCACTCTGATCGGTTTTGATCTTGTAGGCAAAGCAATGGTAGGTAGCATCGAAAAACTCTTGGGATATTTTCCGGATCCAATTTCGCGATTCTTCTTCTGAGCTTACAGAAAGGGCAGTAGCTATAAAGATAGAGCCTTTGATTTTGAGCTTTGACCGGGTGAGGTCTTTTATGGTCAAATACTGGTCCGGGGAATCGTCCCTCATTTTGTGGGATTATCTTTTGTTTTTGCTAACAAGAACTGTTGGATCATTCTTTCAAATCTGCTTTTGTAGAGTAAGTCGAATTTGTCCATTTCAAAGGGAACTAACTTCTCTGCCTTCAATCTGACCAAAGCGGCTTCTTTTCTGGCTTCACTAACGGTAAGTTTCCCGCTTTTAATCTTCTCACACACTTCATCCACGATCTTTTGCAGTTTTTTTATTCTCTCATCGTAGTCTAAATATTCTTTCATGAATTTTTACTCAAATTTCAACATCTCCGAAATGTCAAGCTTCAGACTCACCTAAGGTCTGCCTAAAGGGCTTGTTGAAAAACCCTCTTGTTCGTGCGGGAATTGGAATTCCCGCACGGAATTGGTTCGGGAAATCCAATTCCCGAACCAACTTAAAAACCGCGAAAGCAAGCTTTCGCACTCCAAAAGTCATTTTAAAGGTAATCTAAGACCAAGTCTAAATCATCTACACCTTCTATTGGGACGGCACCTTCCTGGATTAAATCTTCCACTTTTGGGGAATTCTCTTTTCTGACCACAAACAAAGGCTTTCCTTGTTTTATGGCTATATTCATGGCATCCATGGTTCCGGAACTATCCTCATTCATCTCCACGATGATAACCGCCTGAGATAATCCTATCACGATTCTGTTTCTTGCCATCAATTGACCTACGTTAACCGGAACATTTAAACTGTATTCGGTGATCAAAGCTCCGCTTTTGCAGATCTGTTCTGCCAAGGATACATTTTCGGATGGATAAATATTATTCAAGCCCGCTCCCAAAATGGCATAGGTTTTTCCACCTTCTTTGATTGCCCCGAGATGCGCCGCAGAATCAACACCCCGGGCCAGTCCGCTCACCACCACCACTTTTCTTTTGGCTAAAACTCTCCCTATCTCCACTGCCTTTTCTATTCCCTCTGCGCTTGCCTCGTGGGTGCCTACCACGGCCACAAACAAGTCATTCTGAATCGGAAATTCCCCTTTGAAATAAAGAAGCGGTGGAGGATCATCGATCTCCTTTAGGCTTTGAGGATAGTCGGAATCCAAGATGGTATAGATGCCAATTCCCAGCTCCTCCAGGTATGAGATATGCTCCTCAATTTCAGTTAGAAAATCTTTGGAGTTAAGGATTTCGTCGACCTTGCTGGCGGTCATCCGGGGTAAAGACAAAAGCTCTTCTTTGGTGGCTTTATATACATTCTCCGGGGAGCCGAAAGTTATAAGGAGCTGTTGAAACGTTTTGGGACCGATCTTCGCTTTCTCCCTCAAGGCTATCACATATTCTCTATTTCCCAATCGACACCTCGAAACACTGAATCAGAAAAATTTCAAACATAGCTGGTTTTAGCTAAGACCAAAACAAAAATCTTATCTGCCCCGGCTTGGCTTAAAATCTGACAAATGTGGTTTGTGGTAACGCCTGAATCATAAAGATCGTCCAACAACAATATTTTCTTTCCAGAGACCGGTAGAGGGTTATTCAAACGGAAGGTCGAGATCACATTCTCTTTTTTAGCTTCTTTATCTAAAATTCTTTTTTGGAGCTTCGTGATTCTGGTCCTTTTTATCACACCCTTTTCCCAGCGAATCCCGGTGCCTAAAGAAATCCTTTCTGCTAAAAAGGAGACCGGATCAAAAGGACGGCTGGTAAAGGATGGAGGAACAGTAACAATAAAGTTCGATGTTCTCAACAAGTTTTGACGGTTTATCAATTCCGCCGCCAAATCAGCTAATATCACTCCTGCATCTTGGTCAAACTGATACTTGAATCTATGTAATAACTCTCCTATTGGAGTTTTCTCTCTGTGTGCGTTTTTTGGTTCACTATATAGCCCCAAAGCATAGCCAGAATCGAAACTCCCTTTAAGGGGAATAACATTTAGGTCGGTTAAGGCTATCTTTTCGATTTCTTGTTTGGATTCAAATAACCAGCCAAGTCCCAACCTGTCCAGAAATCTTTTGGTATTACCCCAAGCCACTTTATCTAACTGAGGCAAAAATCTCCTCAGCCGTCAAAAGGTTCAAAGCGTAAATTAAATTGTCTCTCTTTCTTTCGAAATCGGCTAAAGATTCTTTATCGACCGGTTTTGCCGAGGGCACAATCATCTTAAGGGGATTAACATATCTGCCACCAGCTTTAACCCGATAGTCTAGATGCGGACCAGTAGCATAGCCGGTGGTTCCCACATAGCCTATTAAGTCTTTCTGACCCACCCGCACTCCCGTTCTTATCTCTTTGGCAAAGCGGGAAAGATGCCCATAGGAGGTGACAAAACCATTCGGATGCCTGATCTCAACTATTTTACCCAAACCTTTCTCCCAACCGGCATATTTAATTACTCCATCACCGGAAGCCACCACCGGTGTTCCCGTAGGAGCGGCATAATCTACTCCCCAATGAGGACGATAGACCTTGAAGATAGGATGAAGTCGGCTATAGGAAAAGCCGGAGCTTATCCTTCGATAATTTAAAGGAGATTTTAGAAAGGCTTTCTTCAACGATTTGCCAGAAAGATCATAATAATCTTTATGTCCGGTGGGATCTTGATATAGCACCGCCGGATGGGTCTGCCCGGTTAAACTATATTCAGCGGCTAAAATATCGCCATACTTTACGAACTCACCGTTTTTATGATATTCCTCAAAGATCAGTCGAAAGCTGTCACCTTTTTGAGGCTCGGTCAAAAAATCTATGTCCCATTCGAAGATCTCAGTGAATTTCAAAATCAGCTCCGGACTTTGACATTCTTTTATCATCGACTCCCACAGCGAGCTTTCTATTTTCCCCTTCATTGATTTGACTATGCAAGTAAATTCGAGCGGAACCACGGAAGCTTCAAGTTTGCTATTTTGCCCTCTCACTTCATATTTTTCTTCCATCCCTTTCTGATACTCAAAAAACAAAATCGAATCCGGAGTGGCTACTAAAGTATAGAAATCACCGGGGAGGGATTTTTTTAAGTTGAACGCATCGCCCAGAGTCGAAGTGAGCCGATGGATAAGCTGAATGGGCACCCCTTTTTTCAACAAAGAGAGATATAAAGATTCATTTTTATCCAGCTCTCCTTGAAAAATGCACGCCAGGTTTATGGGGTTGGGATCATTTTGGTTGAGGTTTTTCTTCTGTAGTTGGGGCTCAAAATTATTTAACCTTTGTCCCAGTTGAGTCAAAACAAAAAGAAAAACCAAAAAAGAGAATATTTTTAAGATTTTTCTTTTGCCCAGCAATCTAAAGTTCATTTTTCCTCCCTCTTACGTCGGTTGTCCCAGAATTGTCTTTATGGTTTCCGCCTGAGGCGGATCCCGCTCTGCGGGACAATAGCTTAGCGAAATAATACAAAAGTCATTATTTTTGTTACCATGTTTCCCCCTCACCCTAACCCTCTCCCCCGAGGGGAGAGGGAACGAGGAGAAAAACCCAAGTAGAATGACAAAAAACTCGAATGAGTGCATACGTATTTTTTACGTTCGTTTTAGCACAAAATCAACGTGTCTCAAGATCCTGCGGACAGTTCCCAGCCCATTTGGGCGTAAGCTCCAAAACCTGACTAAAGTCAGTGCGAATGCATCCTGAGATTAGAACAACAAGGTTTTTGTTGTCTCTAAATCTTGAGGACACTACTGTCTCCTCCACTAATGGGTCTCCGAAAATACGTCGGCTGAGTATATGTAGATTTCCGCATCCTTGTCCTTCCAGCAATTTTTGTCATATATGCCGGCTTTATAGCAAAGCTCCTCCAGAAAAGTTATTCGGTCCCATCCTTGCTCGGTTGCCACTTGAGGCAAAAACACTCCCTGGTGATATCCTTTCTTGAGGATTATTCCGTGTTTGCCAATCTCGATTTCATTTATATCTTCTATCTTTTTTAGAGGGGTTAAAACCGAAATTTCCAGCTCCAATTTGTCTAACTCTTCTGAACTAACTGGAGGAAATCTGGGGTCGTTAAGGGCGGCAGCCTCTGCCATCTCTTGGACAGTGATATACAGAGGTTTTATGGCTTCGATGTAACCGATGCACCCTCTCAATTGACCATGCTCTTTGATGGTAACAAACGCACCTCGATTCTCTTTCAAAATGGGGGAATCAACTCTGAACTCAGGAAGTTTTTCGCCTTTAACTTTACCCTCGATGGTCTTTCGGGCAATGTTTAAGAGAACTTTCTTATCTTCTTCGGAAAGTCCCAAACTGACTCCAACCTTTTTCACCTCCGATTTCATCTTCTCTTTTTTCGGATTTGCTTGGGAATTATACATCACCGCCGCCATATATCCCACCACGCCGGACTTGTCTCCGGTGACATCTCCAGAGTTTGCATATTTTAAAACTTTAGATTTATCTGCCCCTAAGCTCTTTGCCGCAATCATAGTTGCCACGATGGGGCTTCCTCCACAGGCTTCGCAGACATCAGAAGAAAGATCTTCAAATAATCCTTCCGGGTCAAAGTCATTCACGTGGTTTATCACTATGCTGTCCAGACGCACTGCTTCTGAATATGGATGAAAGTGTGAAAGATCGGAGCTGGCTACAATTAAAGCATTCTCTCCCTCTAAAGCCTTTGCCAAAGCTTGACCCAGAGCCTCACAAGTGGCATAATCTTGATCTCCGATAACAATGGCGACGAGTTTGAATTTACCCAACACCGTCTGGAGAAAAGGGAGTTCAACCTCCAAGGCATGTTCACCCCTCATCCCCGCAAAACCATGCCCCTTATCTGAAAGAAAAATTCTCTCACTTTGCTCGGCTATCTTTCCCGCCAAGGTGGTATCTACAGGAATAGTTCCCAAAGGAGTTTCATAGGCACCTCCATTATATATTGAGGCGCCCGGAAAATAGGCAACGTGGCTGGGAGAAATCACTACCACCGTCTCGAAGGAGAGACCTTCCAGGAGCTTGAACGCATAGGCCGCCACCTGTCCCGAATAGATGTACCCTGCATGAGGAGCGATCAGGGCTATGATCTTTCCTGGAATTGGTTCTTTCTTTGCATTTTTGAAAAAATCAGCCAATTGCTTGTTTAAAACCACTGGATCATCTGTGTAAAATTGACCTGCCGCCGCAGGCTTTCTTATTTGTCCCATTTTAAATCTTCCCTCCATCTTGTTATCCGCCTCCGCTTGCGAATTTGACTCTTTGCCACAGCTTGAAAGATAAAGAAAGATAAACAAAAATACAAAAAGAAAATTCAAATTTTTTTTCATCTCTTCCACCTCGATTGGGTCTCAGGCAAAATTCCCAACAGATGTCTTATAGATTCCCAACAGATTAAACAGATTAAAGAATGTTATCTGTTTAATCCTTTCATCTGTTGGGAATCCTTTCATTTGTCTCCTTTAGGAGAAAAGCTCAGTTTGTTCGTAGCCCCTTGGATTGGATCGGGGAATTCTAAAAATTCGCTCAATCACTGAAATATCTATATCTTTCTTCTTTTTATTTTCTTCAAAGGTTTGTTCTAAGGTTCTATAATAAATGAACTTCCAATTGTATTTTTCTATTTGTTCTTTTAAGATGGGTTCTTGTAGACGTCTGTATAGCAGGCCCTCTCTTTCATCAGGAATAACAATTACTCTTTTGACTTCCAATGTCGAAATATTTGCTCCTCTTACTATGGATTCCGTTATCCCGGTTGTATTTTCCACCTCAAATTCCCAAAAGATTTTATCCTCTTTATACCATAAACAGTCGATGTTTTTTACTCTCTCCAATCTTTCTGGTTCAATGTCGGAGATGACCAAATCCTTTTCGTCACATAGAGTTTTCAGCTTTTGGTCATCAAAATATTCAGTTTGTTCTTTGAGACCAATCCAAATTTTGTAACCCAATTTCCTACCTAAGAGAGCGATATAGTAAATAAATTTGCTGTGTTCCTTTGCGCGTAAAATAACACTCTGTCTTAACCGCCATTTTCCATCGGCGGTTTTCTCGGCGTATTCGTTGAGAACTTCTTTGACATTCTGAGTATGAGGGGTCAAGGCATTGGGGAAGCTGACAAAAATCTCTTGTAGCACCTCGTCATAGCTGACTTTGATTTGCCGGTTCAAAACATTTATCACCGCCTTTTCTACTCTTTCTCTCAAAGGGATTTTCTCCAAATGGGGAACGCTGGCTGGATCCTTGAGCCACCATTCATAGCCTTTAACTTTGTCTTTTTCGTCTTTCACCGGTATCAAAACGAAATCTTTATCCAAGTGCTCCTTCAAAATCTGCTCGAATTTTCGTTGTCCAGCTAATAGAACGCCCTGTTGGTTCAACGCCGGGTAAATTCCGTTTAAAATATAAGTATAGGCAGTAGGCTCACCTCTTTCGGCAATAATCTTTTTGGCGGTGCTAACCACAATTTTCTCATACTGCTCTACTCCAAACTTGTTTGAATAATTGTTCGCCGCGGTTTTTTTAGGTTTGCGAAATCTGATATAGTAGTCTCCGACTGCACTACCATACGGTCGCAAAAGGGCTAAGTTAGAAGCCCTCGCCGGTGGTTGGTAGATGATTTTCTCTAAATCAAAACCAGCCATCACTACCGCTAATATAATACTGTTAAAGATTTTTATATCGGTGCTATGGAACGTAACAGTCAAATATCTGCCGGGTTTTAAAACCTCGTATGTCCTTCCAAAAGCGGCACATAACGTTTTGTGATAATATTCGAAGTTCTTCTTTTGCCACTTGTTTATGGTGATTTCATCCGCAAAGTTTAATTCGAAACCTTTATCTTTAGGTCCCTTGAGCCAAGAAGTCCACAAAGTGCTCAATTCAAAATATTGTATCGCCCCTCCATATGGCGGGTCGGTAAAGCAATAATCAATACTATTTGCAGGAACTACCTCATCAAGTTCTAGGGCAGATTGGGTTAACAGAAGAATATTTTTTTCTTTTTGTAATTGTGCAAATTTCTTTGCTTCTTTGTAAAATTTTATGTTCTTAGCAGAATCTTCTTTCCCTCTCAAAATGCCTTGTTTTCCATTAACGGCATTGTCAAATAAGTTCCATACATTTGATTCCATATGCAAAGGTGGAACCCAGTAGCTGTTCATCGCCCAGAATGAGCTATATTGTCGAGTGGGACGAACAGGGGTCAAAGAACTTGCTAGGTGCAAGAGCGAACTGAAGGCAAAGAGGAAAATGTCTTTTATCCTTTCAGTCTCTACCTTATAGATTTGGTTGAATAGCAAAGAAAGGGCAAGCAAATTCCTTTTAGTAAACAAATCGGCTATTGTATCTCCAGCTTTTCTTGCCTGATTGAAGGTTATGCCTCTTGGGAATTCATATTTGGGATACCAATATCTTATCTTTTCTTTAAGAATGGAATTGTATTTATTCAGATCAAACTTTGTGGGTTTCTTAGATCCTCTCTTATTGCATTGAGGACATTCGAACATAATTTTAACAAGTTTATCCTTTCTCCAGTGGCAACAAGCAATTAAAGCTTCCTGATCGCAGTGGGGACAAGAAGTGGTATATAGGTCTTCTATTTTATTTTTAATTCTTTTTTGAATCGTGTTAAAAGTTCGTTTAATCTCCAAGGCATCATATGGTCTGGCGGTCAACCGTGTAATGAAGATTGCCATAGGATCCAAGTCGACGGCTACTGCCTTTCTATTAAGCTTCAAGGCTTCGATTGCCGTTACTCCTGAGCCGACGAACGGATCAAGAACTATATCCCCATCCTTAGAATATCTTTTGATATACTCCGCCACTACGTTATGGGGTTTCCTTGCCCACCATTTGTGCATCAGATACATAGGGGTATGGGCTTTTGAAACTAAAGGATGATTTATGTGTTCAATGCTTTCCATATTCAAGTTTAAAATATATGAAGTCTTATGGATTTAGGCAAGAAATTATGAATGGGATGGTTACTGTTTTTTATTAAGTTTTGTTGTAATTACGTAACGTAGGGCGAAAGAACCTACATTACTTCAATACATGCTTTCTATAGATTCTTATTTTTTTATCCTTATCGTACCATCTCACCAGACAAATGTTGTGCACTTTAAATCTATATCTGGGATTATAATTCTCCAAGTCTTTTTTAGCTTTTTGAAAATTACCTTGGGAGAGGTCTCCTTGGGCCAAGGTTACGTGAGGATGCCAATTCTGGGGAGAATAAAGCTTGAAGGTTTGGGAACAATATTTTCGAAAAAAAGCATCAATTTTATGGTGAACTCTTTGTAGGGTTTTGGTCTTAACGACCTCCCAGAAGATAACCCGTTCAGGTTTTTTAAAGGTATTTATCCCTTCGGTCCTTATGAGGAAGGGTTTCATCCGTAAAGATAGCTTTTTTAAATTTGCGTCAATTATTTTAACATCTTCGCATATCCCGCCTTGAAAACTGAGATGGGGATGCGGAAAATTTTGAATTGCCCAGGAGTTATACTCTTTTTCAAAAAGCCGCCACATCCTTTTTGCCTCTTTATAAGCATCCCCCTCCAGAATTGATACGACTCCGATTTTGATTGTTTTCATTCCAATGTCTTAAAGTTTGTGGTTATAAGATAAAGGGCAAAAGAACCTGGGTTTCTCCAATAAAGACATAGGTCAAAAATCAAACCCATACGGACGTAGCGGCCTGCGCCACTTTTATGTTTTCCTTTTCCTGATTTTTTTCGCCTTTTTCTTCGTATCCAGAGATAGCCTTAACACCTCCTCCATGGTCTGAGCAAAAACGAATTTTATTTTCTTTTTGATCTCGTCAGGAATTTCCACCATGTCTTTTTGATTCTCTTTGGGCAAAATTACGGTTTCTATGCCGGCGCGATAGGCGGCCAAAGCTTTTGCTTTGAGTCCTCCGATGGGCAGGATTTGACCTCTTAAGGTTAGCTCGCCGGTCATGGCTAATTTTGGCTTTACTGGTTTCTCGGTTAGAAGGGAAGCAATGGCGGTTGCCATGGTGACTCCGGCAGAGGGTCCATCTTTGGGAATCGCTCCCGCAGGGACATGCACATGAATATCATATTTTTCATAGAAATCCGGAGAAATCCCTAAGTTTTTGGCAGTGGATCGAACATAGGATAGGGCGGCTTGCACCGATTCCTTCATCACCTCCCCCAGATGTCCAGTCAGGGTCAAGGACTTGCTGCCTTTCATCTTGGTAGCTTCCACAAACATTATATCTCCCCCGGTTTCGGTCCAAGCCAATCCCGGAACCACTCCCACCTGAGGGCTTCTCTCTACCACCTCCAGAAAATACTTTATCGGTCCGAGATATTGGTCAAGATTTTGAGGAGTTATCTCCACCTTTTTCGTCTCACCCGAAGCCACCATTTTGGCTACTTTTCTACAGATGGTGGCGATCTCCCGATCCAGGTTTCTGAGCCCCGCCTCTCGGGTATAGTCGCTTATGATCTTTTTTATGCTCTCATCCTTAAAACTCAAATTCTCTGGCACAAGACCATGATTTTCCAGCTCTTTGGGAATGAGGTATTTTTTGGCAATCTGAAGTTTTTCTAAATCCGTGTATCCGGGTAATTCAATCACCTCCATGCGATCCCTTAAAACTCGAGGAATGGGATCGAGGATATTAGCGGTGGTGATAAACATCACCTTGGAAAGATCGAAGGGAACGTCCAGATAGTGATCGGAGAAGGTGTGGTTTTGCTCCGGATCCAGAACTTCCAAAAGGGCGGAAGCCGGGTCGCCTCTGAAATCCTGCCCGATCTTGTCCACCTCATCCAACATGAAGACGGGATTGTTGGAATCGCCCCTTCTGATCCCTTGAATTATTCTTCCGGGAAGCGCTCCGATATAGGTTCTTCTGTGTCCTCTGATCTCTGCCTCATCGTGCATGCCCCCTAATGATATGCGATTGAATTTCCTTCCTATGGCGCGGGCAATGGATATGCCCAGAGAGGTCTTCCCTACACCCGGAGGACCTACAAAGCACAAGATGGGACCTTTCATATCGGCCTTCAGCTTTCGGACGGCCAGATATTCCAAAATCCTTTCCTTCACCTTCTCTAAATCATAATGATCCTCATCCAAAACCTTCTTTGCCTTTTCAATCTCTAAGACGTCCTGGGTGCTTTTGCTCCAGGGGAGAGCAGTAAGCCAGTCCAGATAGGTTCGGGAGACAGTATATTCAGCCGCCGCCGGGTGCATTTTGGAGAGTCGATCCCATTCCTTTTTAGCGGCATCTAAAGCTAAAGGAGGCATCTTGGCTTCCTTTATCTTCTTTTTAAATTCGTCCATCTCCGCGGTTCTTTCGTCAGCCTCTCCCAATTCTTTTTGGATGGCTTTAAGCTGTTCTCTCAGTATGTATTCTTTTTGGATTTTACCCATCTCGGTGGCGGCTTGGGATTGAATTCTGCGGGAAAGCTCCAATACCTCCACCTCTCTATTTATATGAGAGAGTACCTTTCGCAGTCTCTCCTTGACGTCGAAAAGCTCCAAAAGTTCTTGTTTTTGAGCTACGTTAATGTTCAAATTTGAGGCAATTAAGTCCGCCAACCTGCTGGGATCGTCGGTATTGATGGCAGTTATTTGAAGCTCTTCGGACAGATAAGGAGCCAGATCCACCACCTTCTTCAATAGATCCAAGATGTTCCTAATCAAAGCCTCCATTTCCACGGTTCGCTCTACTTTATCCTTTATGATATCCACTTTAGCCACCAGGTAGGGATCGGTCTTAACAAAATTTTTTATTTTGACCCGGGATAATCCCTGCACCAAAAATCTGACGCTTCCGTCGGGGAATCTTAACATTTTTAAAATTGAGCCGGCCGTCCCCACATGATAAATATCTTCCGCCATGGGATGTTCTTTCTCCGAGCTTCTTTGAGCGAAAAGCCCGATCACCTTTCCTCCCATCAAGGTTTCGTCGATAAGACGGGCATATCTTTGTTCGGTTATGATCAAAGGAATGATCAAATAAGGAAAGACCACGGTTCCCTTGATGGGAAGGATGGAAAGCTCCTCCCCGATTTCCTTGATCTCCTCAACCTTTTTATCATTTTCCATAAGCAATGTTCATTTCCTCCTTTGAGGTTTTGAAATCAAAGCTTCGTCTTGAGACCCAAGGCTGAATGACTCATCCTGAAGGACTCAGTCCGAAGAAAGAATTTATTCAATTTCAATTTTAATTTCTTTAGCTTTTGACCTTTTACCTTCCTTTTTATAGAGCCTGATCTCGAGATAACCATCCTTATACTCCGCCCTGACGCTGTCAGGATCTATAGATTCAGGAAGATAAATGTTTCTTTCAAACATCCCATAATTTATCTCCATGTTCCGATAAAAAGTCTTATGGGCTAAAGTTTTTTCTTGCCTGTCGCCTCTAATCACCAATACGTTATCTGTGAGGGTGACGTTCAAATCTTTCTTTTTCATCCCGGCAATCTCTACCAAAACCACCACCTGGTTTTCGGTCTCAAACACGTCAGTGGGGGGTCTCCATAACCTTTTGGCGGTTAATACCGGAGAATGTCTGATCTTACAGAAATGATCAAATAACAAGTCCATCTCTTCCTGAATCCTTCGCACATCTTTAAGGATATCTTTCTTAAAATCGTCCATAAATCACCTCATCCATTATGATCTTCTATCTTCGTAAATATAAATGCCTCTCTGATACATCATCGACAGCTTCTTTTTTTCACTTAATCCGATGTCCAGCTTTCGCATTTTGTCATACATTGAATCTAAAAAATATCACGTCCCCATCTTGCACCACATAATCTTTCCCTTCTAATCTCAACACCCCTTTTTCTTTGGCTTTATGGATGGAACCAAGCTCCCAGAGTTTATCGAAACCTATCACCTCCGCTTTGATAAACCCCCTTTCCATATCGGAATGCACGACTCCCGCGGCTTTTATGGCTTTAGTTCCCGAAGGGATGGCCCAAGTTTTGACTTCATTTTCATTGGCGGTAAAAAAAGAAATCAAATCCAAAAGTTTATAGGAGCTATGTATCACTCTATTGACCGCCAGCTCTTCTATGCCCAGATCATCCATGAAAGCTTTTTTCTCTTCCGGCTCCAACTGATTTAATTCCATCTCCAATTTACCACAGACCGAACAAACCTGAACTTTTTTTCTTTTTAGAAACTCACTTAACTTCGACTCCAGCTCATCTTTGATTTTGATTTGCTCCTCATCCAGATTCAATATCAGAAGCAATGGCTTTTGAGAAAGGAAACTGTATCCACGCACAAGCTTTGCCTCCTCAGAGGACAACTCAACTTCCCTCAAGGGGATTTCTCTATCTAAAGCGTCTTTGAATCTATGCAAAAGCTCCAACTCTCTTTTGTCTTCTTCGTTTTTGGACGAAGTCACCGTTTTCTCTAAACGTTTCAATCTTTTTTCTATTATATCCAAATCGATCAAGATCAGATCCAAATCCAGGCTTTTGATATCTCTTTGGGGGTCGATCGAACCGGAGACATGGATTACATTGTCATCTCTGAAAAGTCTGACCACATGCGCCAGCTCATCCACCTCTCTTAAGGAATGATAAAATTCTCCTTCCGATCCCTTTTCTTTGGTTTCTTTTACCAAGCCCGCAACATCAATGTATTCAACCTCGGCCGGGGTGACCTTCTTGGGATTGTATAATGGAGCAAGTTTATATATTCTTTCATCTGGAACTTTAACTACGCCCCGATTGGCTTCTTTTGCTCCCAAAGAGAATTCGCCTGTTTTGGCGGAGGCGCTGGTCAGGGCATTAAAGATGGTGGTCTTTCCCACAAAGGGGAGTCCAACTATTCCAATTTTCATGATTCTTTTTCCTTGATGAGTGGTTAGCTCTTTGCAAGCTCTGGTGAGTTGTATCTGGAGTGTCAAGCTTTAGCTTGACCTGGTCTGGCTAAAGCCAGACACTCCAGACAGAAATCTCACACCTCACTGAATATCTACTTGAGTGATAGTCTGATAAACAAAATCTGGTTGAAATTTTTTATTTAGACTTTTTAAGATTTCTTCATCTTTATATTTGCCGGAGGTCACAAAGACAGTTTTCATCCCTAACTTTTTTGCACCCACCAAATCGGAGAGGGGATCATCGCTTATCATTATGCAATCTTCGACTTTTGCATTGAACTTTTTCAAAACCTCTCGAAAAAATGTGGGGTTGGGCTTGCCAAAAACTTTAGCCTTCTTTTGACAAGAATACTCCAAAGCTTTAACTACTGCTCCCACAGAGGGTGAAAGATCGCCCTTTTCATCTTTATACAATCTGTTTTCGTGAAGGGCTAATAAGTATGCGTTGTTTTTCACCAAAGCATTAGTAGCGATTTTCAGTTTTTGATAATCCAAAGATGTGTCCAAACCAACCAGCACCGCCTCTGTTTTCTCATCTTCTTTTGCCTCGATTCCATTTTCATTTAAAAAAGCTTTCAATTGAAGACTGCCTATCACAAAACAGTTTTTGATCTTTTTAGTTTTAAGCCAATTCAATGCGGCACCCATGCATGTTACTAAGTTTTCTTCTTCTACGTTAAATCCTAAATTTCTTAATGAACCTAAAAGGTCAGGCGGTCGGTGAGTAGTGTTATTGGAAACTAAAACAAATTGGCGATCTTTTGATTTTAAGGAGTTTATCCAGTCGATTGCCCCCTCTATGGGGGCAAAGGATTTGTCTTTGACGATGGTTCCTTCAATATCTATTAAATAAAGGTGGCTCATAATAGTTGTATGCTATACTATTTTTACTCTCTTGTCAACAATTTTGATGGGCTGTACAAATATAGAATTTTCATCAGACAGGAATTGCAATCCTGCTAAACAATTTCTTCATTGCCTCTACCCCGGAGATTTTGCATTTCTGAGCCGCCACGTAATTGGCGAAATTGACAGATTTTATTAAATTCTTCGTGTGCCTATAGCAGACCAAAAAACCGGCAGAGAAGACGTCACCACATCCGGTGGCATCTTTGAACCTTTGAACTTTTGAACCTTTCTGCCATAGACAGATCCGCCTCTGGCGGACAAACCTTCTTACCTTATCACCAAGAATCAGCAGAGAGCCTTTTTCTCCCAACGTGATCAACACTGTTTTTGGTCCTAAACTCAAAATATATTCTCCAAATTCTTTAATCTCTTGGTATGATTTCAAATTTCTTTTAGCCAGTTCTTTCAATTCAGGTAGGCTCATCTGAACTATGTCCGCCTGCTTTATCCACTCTCTCCAATTTTTTGGTGCCTTAAAAAATCTTTTCCCCGAATCGCCAACTCCCAAAGTCAAACTGTGAATGTCCATAAAAATCAAGGCATCTGTGTTTTTTCGTATCTTTTTCAAAGTCACAAGTGAAAGATCAAAACCTGAGATAAAATTTACCAGGATCACCTCCGCTTTCAAAAACGGCTTGATCTGAGAAAAACTCAAAGGAGGAACTCTATTTGTAAGAATTTCTTCTTTCTGATTTTTCTGATTAATTAAAAGAAAGGCATGATTGTTTTTGCAATTGACTTTTTTGACTCCCCTCAGGTCCACATTGTCGCAATTTTTCAGACGGGATGTAACTTGGTTATAGACATCGTACCCTAGATTGCATACCGGATATATTTTTACGTCTTCTCCGCCTAAATATGACAGGGCTAAAATATTATAAAGGATTCCGCCGAAGCTTTCGGTCTTTTTCCCATTAGGGAAGATTATGGTATCTTTGTTTATGGTGCCAATCACTGAAATTTCAAATTTATCCATTGCTATTATCATTATTATCAAACGCGAGACAAGTCTCGCTACTCCGAGCCTTGTCGATGGAGTAGCAGAGCTTGCTCTGCGCTAGACAACGCGAAACAAGTTTCGCTACTCCTGAAGACCTAATTTGGTCAAAAGCGCTGCAAAGACTTCTGATGTAGTGATTTCGGTCATGCACTTGAAATGTTTTTTAGGACATTTATCTTTCCCGTGAATTCCACAAGGACGGCAGTCCATTTTTTTCTCGATGATCAGATGACCTTCGCCATAAGGAGCAAAACCAAATTCCGGGATGGTGGAGCCAAAGATTGCCACCACTGGCGTCTTCACGGCTGAGGCGATATGAACCGGGGCACTGTCACCAGACAAAATCACCTTACATTTGGATATGATTGCGGCAGACTGCAAGATGTTGGTCTTGCCTGCTAAAATTACAGGCTTATTTTCCATAAGATTCGCAATCTCCAAACAGAGCTTTTCATCCTCCTTCGATCCCAAAAAGATCACTTTGGCACTAGTTTCTTTAATTAAAAGATCTGAAACTTCGGCAAATCTTTCAGGTATCCATCTTTTAGTTGTCCATATTGAGCCCGGGGCAATCCCCACGATCTTATCATTTTCCTTTATCCCTGAATCTTGTAATAATTTTTGAGCATGTAAAAAATCTTGAGGACTGGGAAAAAGCTCAGGAGTTCTATCTATTGCAAAGGAATTAAGCCAGTTCAAAAGGTCACCCTCCCCCTTGCCCCCTCCCATCGAGGGAGGGGGAAATTTAGGAAGTCCCTTCTCCCCTTGTGGGAGATTGAGCGAAGTGAAATCCGTAGGAGGGATAGGGTGAGGGGTAGGTAAACTTATTTCTTCCCGTTGTATTGGTAAATCAGAACTGAAAGGCTTCAAAAGGGAAAGATTGCGTTCGACTTCATGTGAATTGTTTTGATAAGTCACCTTTTGGGTGAATAGAAAAGAACCTGAACTTTTGTCGAAACCAATCCTCTGAGGAATTTTTGCAAGATAGGCCAAAAGTGCGCTGCGCAAATACCTGTGCGGAATTAGGGCTAAATCAAAGTTTCCCCTTTTTATCTTTTTAACCATTTTTAAAAAATTCTTTACACCCCTATCTTCTCCCCTTTTATCATAGACAATAATTTCATTTAAGTGAGGATTGTTCTCCAGAAGTTTTTTAGTTTCGGGAATCAACAAAAAAGATATGAAGGAGTTGGGAAAAAGCTTTCTTGAGGCTTTGATTAAGGGAGTGCAAAGAATCACGTCCCCTAAAAAGGCAGTCTGAATAATCAAAATTCTGTGGATCATCATTTGGTATTTATTACTGTTCCCTGAGGTCTCAGAACCTCAGTTCTGACTCATAACCAATACAAACGTATTTATTTTTTATACGAAGCTACCCCCTCTCCCTAGTCCTCCTACGGATTTCGCTCCGCTCAATCTCCCACCAGGGGAGAGGGGACTTTATGGGTCTGCCTGACGGTTCGACTTCGCTCACCGTCCTGAGCTTGCCGAAGGAAGGCAGACACTCCATTGGCTTCCGGTTTTAATCCGTTCCATCTGTTTAATCCGTTGACCGTTTTTTCTCAATACTCTTTAGTGGTGCTTTTCCATCGGCGGTGGGGCCAGAACCAATGATCTGGATATTTGCGTATATAATGCTCCAAGACAGAAGTATAAGCTTGGGTTAATTTTCGAATATCATCCTCCTTGTTCTTGCTCTTCTCAATAAAGATAGGCTTTTCTATGATAATCTTCTGCTTTTCCTTATTCCCTCTAATAATAAATCCTAAAATTATGGGCGCATTCATTTTTAGGGCAAAGGCGGCTGGACCTTTGGGGGTTGAGGCGGGACGACCGAAGAAATCCACCACGGTTCCATCATTTCCCGCATCCTGATCAGAGAGCATGGCAACGAACCGATTATTCTTTAAAGCTTTGATTATCCCCTTGGCGGCTGCCCCCATTTTGATGATTCCGATTCCCATAGATTTCCTATAATCGTTCATCAGATTATCTACTAAGATATTGTGCTGTTCTCCTACTAAAAAATCCACTGGATACCCCCTTTGGGAAGTGGCTGCTCCCATGAGCTCCCAACTGCCGAAATGACCTGCCACCACAATTGCTCCCTTTCCTCTCCTTAATGCCTCATCGAAATTCTCCGCCCCTTCAAATTCCACCATTCTTGAGATTTTTTTCTTATTCAGAGAAGGGAATAAAGAGTATTCCACTAAGGATTTTCCTATGTTCTTATAAGCCCGGCGTCCAATTTTTTTCAGTTCCTTGATATTCTTCTGATCGCCCAAAGAATTCTTTAGATTGATCAAGGTAACATTTCGTCTCACTCTGAAGACATCAAAAGCTAAAAAGCCCAAAAAGGATCCAAAAGATAGAGCTAATCTATAAGGGAGAATCCTCAAAAATGCGCCTGAAAGATAAGTGAGCCCATATTCAAATCTGTGTTTGGTCTTCGGACCATTCATCATCGACTCTGTCTCCTTCGGGCATCCTTTTTATCCCCCGCTCCTCCAATTCCCATTCCTTAAGGATCTTCTTAGTATGGCGTTTTTTGGCAAGATAAAGAAATATAATCAGAAAGGCAAGCCCCACCCACAAAAAGTAAGTGTCACCAAAAAAGCTAATCCAGTTGTATTTGCTCTTTATATATTTGTCAAACTCAAGCTGAAACGTAAGGTAATTTGATCCGATGGTCTTCAAAAATGCTAAATCTATATTAGTCCCGGAAGCTAAATAGTCAATCAGCTCCCTTATTGCGTCTTCTCCATATTCGGTGGCAAGATAGGAGACAGCCAAAAAGCTTTCGGTATAAGCCAGCTGGGCTTTGCTTTCACGGAAGGCATTTACAGATTCTATCTGCGATAATCGGAGGAGCGAACCGGTCAGGAGTGCGCGGGCTACTGCAATATCTTGTCCCATCTGCCATTCTTGAGACTGATGCATGGCGAATCCCTCGTCCAGCCACCTTGGAAGTGCCACTCCCTTAGCCAGATTTCCTAAAAAGATATGAGCCAATTCATGGGTTACCAGCTCTGATAGAGGACGATGATAGTCAAAATGAAGAGGAGATTTCAAAATTATGAGATTTTGGCTAAGGATGGCGCAACCGATGCCCCAATCAGGAAAACTGTTTCCCACCAACAAATGAAACTCCTCCTCACTGTCCACAGCATAAACGCTCACCACATGAGTCAGAGAGTCCGCCAAAAAACTGGAAATCTTCTGATAGGATAATTCCAATAAAACATTTATTTCAGAAGCAAGATGCTGGTCATGGGTATAAATGTCAAAATGAGATATGCTTTCCGCCTTTTGTGGAAGGGCGGGTTGAGAGAAAGAAAATTGGGGAAGAAAAAAAACAACAAGAATTACAAGGATAATTATCTGACTTAAATATCTCATTCATCTTTAAACCTCACCCCCTATCTCCCCCTCTCCACATTTGTGGAGAGGGGGACTGAGGGAGGTGAGGTCATTTTTTCTTCTTCTTCAACAAATCCTTTAACAGATCCTGACCTTTCTCTTTCAATTGATCCTTGACTTTATCCGTTTCCTCTTGTGCTTTTGCTTTCATCTGTTGTTTGAATTTCTCTTCAGGTCTGGAAGTATCCAGGACAAACTCGGGATTTTTGGCAGGTCCTTTTATCTTCACATCCAGAACCACCCTCCCTTGATCATTCTTGAGATAATCCGAAAGATCACCCAACGCATCAAAGCTTTGGGAAAGTTCCGGAGAGAGAACTGCCGTTAGTTTATAATCCAAAGAGCCATCCATACCAACCGATCCGGAAAGCTCAAAATCGCCACTTTTTGCGGAAGCAGAAAAATCGTCAAACCATACTCTTTCGTTTTCCACCCTAAAAGAGTTTCGTAAAGTCTTAATTTGTTCTTCTTTGAAAGTTTTCAATTTCAGGTAAGAAGCCAGGTTATTCAAAAGCTCCCAGTTGACTAACTTTCCATCGGTGATGGTGGCAGTTCCGGAAGAGGTAAGGGACTTTTGAATATCCTTAACCTCATTTCCTGTTCCAGAAAAAGAAGCGGTGAGGTTGAGCTTTCCAAATAGATGGTCATGGAAAGCGGTGAATCTAGAAAGAAAATCATTCGCCTCGATCTGGTTAGCGGTGAAGTCCATATTAAACTTCAGATTATTAATATCGTTCAGATCGCAGAGAACTTTCCCCCCGATTGTGCCGGTGTACACATTAGAGGAGACATTGTCTATCCTCAAAATCCCGTCTGTAACATCCAGGCTGGCGGAGAGATTAGTAAATTCGACTTTTCTAAAGATGAGTTTCTGGATGGAAATCTGTCCTTTGGCATTTATGTCCGGGAGCAATATCGTATCTGAAGCCGCCTTTGTTCCTTGAGTTTCGGACTCTTTGGTCACAGGGAATATCTTATCCAAATCTATAAGAGGGGAGTTGAGGCTGAAACTCAAAAGCGGTTTTTCCTGACCTTTGAACAAAAAGTAGGGAATAGCCTGGTAAAATCTGCCTTGCAGATCAAATGAGGATTCGCCCAAAGACAATGCCAAACTGGTGATATTCACGTCCCCGCCCTTAAAGGACAGATCGGCATTTAAATTTTTTACCGGAACTCCTAAAGCTGGGGTGGTGGCTTCCACTTTTCTTAAATCCACTCTGCCGGATAAATTCATCTGTTCGGGTTTTTTGATTTTTCCATAAGCTTTTATATCGATTTCGGTCTCGCCCTTCAAGCTGGTCTTTCCCGGCATTTTTTTAAACTCGCTCAAAAGAGCTAAATCAAATTTCATCTTCAGCTCAGAGGTGAGATTGGGATCTTCGAAATCATCCACCACCGCCTTAAATTCCAAAGGAACCTCGCCTAATTTCGCCTCAGAAGAAAAAAGACTCACGCTGGTGTTGTTGAAATTTATCTCCCCATAGGGCATTTTGAAAGGTTGGGGGATTTGGGCAAAATCAACTTGAACGTCCCGGAAAAAAATCTTCCCTTGTATTTGGGGCAAGGTATCTGTTTTCATCTCCCCTTGAAGCGATGCCGAAACTCCCATCTTCCCCGAGGTCTTAAGCTTACTTAGAGGCGAAGACTCCTCCTTGGGCAGGGAGGCGAAAACATCTTCGAGTGGAATCTCATTGGAAGATATGGACAAATTCATAATCGGGGTCGTGCTTAGTTTTTCCACCTTCCCTTTTATTTCAATAGAGATTTTAGCGATCCCGATTTTTAATAAATTTATGTTTAAAGAGTCTCCGGGCACATTCAGATTTACATCGTGTTCTAATGAAAAGGTAAGTGCGGGAAGTTTCCCTTGGTATTTGGGCAAATCCAGCTCAATCTGATCTACGGAGATTGTGCCGGTTGCTCGGGCATTCTCCATCTTCGCGTCTAAAGAAAGCGTAGCCCTCTCCTCGAATTTATGTAAGACGATTCTTCTTTTCTCTTTATCATCCAAATAAAGGATTTCACCATCCTTTATCTCCATCTGATCAAAAGCAACCGGCAGGAAAAAGCCACCTTTTCCTCCTTTCAACAGATCAGCGAAATTGGAGACCCCTTCTGTGTTTTTCTCTAAATTAATTAACGGGCTTTCCAGAGTAAGTTTTTTAACCTCGATTCTTTTACGGAAAAGGGGCCAGAATTTTACCCGGACCAAAAGCCGATCAAATTTGAAAAGCTCCTCTTGGGTGAATCCAGAAGGGTTAAGAACCCTCATCCCAACTACATCCACACCCAAACCGCCAAAAATGGAAACCGAGATGTCATCAATCTGGACCTTTCGATTCAAAGCTTGTTCAATTTTAGGGACCAACAAGGACAAAAGCTTCTCTTTGGTGAAAACGATTTTTACTACCAAAGAGACCAGAAGAAGTAGAACAATGATCCCTACAACAATACCGACGAGTATCTTTATACCCCTTTTCGATTTCATAGAAATCAATTTCTCTTCTTAATGTAAACCATCAGGAAGTTTCAAAAGGCTGTTTGTCAGGAGAGGTATCGCCATTCACTCTTTTGGCACCCTCCTGTTGTGTAAGTTTATTTTTTCTTATGATACCATTTTAGGAAATCGTCCTGCGAGACTTCAGCATCATTGAGAATCTTATTGGTAATTCCTCTACCCAAATCTTCTCCTGGATGCTCTGGAACTGTAGCCGTTCTGCCGTCTGAATGTCGGAAGAAAACGTGGCTTCCGTGCCTTCGGGTTTCAATAAAACCTAAGTGATGTAAGAATTGCATCATCTCTCTTGCGGTGACCGTGGGTAGGCGGTTCATCGCGAAACCTCAATATGCTGAACCCCCTCAAAAGTCATTTGGACTGGCTCCTCTTCTTTCAGACAGAGTTCAATTACCTCTTTCACGCGCGGCATGAGGTCCTCCATAGTCTTTGCCTGAGTGTAGCAACTTTTTAAAGCGGGGACGGTGGCCACATAGAAGCCATCTTCATCCTTCTCAATTAACACCGTAAAGCGATAGTTTTTCATAACTTCACTCCTAAAAGAATCTTTATCTATTACTTGAGGTGCGAAAACCTTTCAAGGTGAACCCCTGCCGGGTGAACTCTTGTTCTATTATCACGCCAAAGGCGGGATCAGAAAATGGAGTTCACCCTAAAAAAAACAAAATTACCTGCCTTATCAGGCGATTCGACATTCAGAAGTATTCGACAAATTCCTTAATCTACTAAAGCCTTTAAAGTCCCTTTTTGTTCAGATGTTCTTTCACCACCTTTTCGACCTCTTCCTCGGAGGCTGGTCCCATGAAGGGGGTCTCGCTATCCACATACACGTTCATCTCTCCATATTTTTCCAAATCCTTTCTATCCCTCAAAAAATACTCAGTTACTTCCACCGAAGGAGAAAGACTTCTTGCCTTCTGGATGAGCTTGTCGTAATTTACGATCATGTAGGGACATGAATGAGACCAGACCACGTCAATGTTTACCTTATCGGCTTTGTTATTGGGGGTAAACTTAGGTTTCATTATCTTAGCTTTTGCATCCTCCTGGTGTTTATACAAAAGTAAAAGAGCCGGTCCCATCCGGGATGCCACTTCAAATCCCATCTTCTCGAAAAATTCTTTGGGCATCCATCCCTCCACCGTCCAGGTGGCCACCCCTTTCCGGTCAGAAGTAGCTTTAAGTAGCTCCTCCATAAGTTTTCTGCCATACCCTTTCTTCTGATAATCTTTAAGAATAAATATGCAGGGCATAAAATATAGATTGTCACCAGAGATTCCGGCAAAGCTTTCCTCCAGAGGATAGAACTCTGCTCTACCTACCAGCTTCCCTTCAGCATAAGCCACCAATCCGGTCCAGCCTTTTCTCTCTTTTTTGAAAAACAGGTCTGCTGATTTACTGAATGCTTGTTGATACTTGACATCATCTTTGAGACAACCGACATACAGGTCTCGAATATTTCCTCTGCTGGCTAATTTGATCTCCACCATGGAAACCTCCATTTAATTTTAGGTTTACGGTTCTAATTTTTTTGTTTTGAAAATTATATACATAAGAAAACTTTAGCTCTCCCGCTCATTCGTTCATGCGTTGCTGTGAAACGTTTGGTTCATACCGCTGACCACCCTATCTATTATTCCACCTCCCAAGACCACATCATCATGATAAAATACCGCAGATTGTCCCGGAGTTATGGCTCGTTCAGGTCTTTTGAATTTAACCATAACTTCATTTTTTGTCAATGGAGAAATTCTCCCATCTTTCGGTTCGTGCTGATATCTGATCTTTATTTCACATTCTATCTCTTTTTCCAAGTCATCAAAAGCTATCCAATTTAAATGGGAGACAATGAAGGTTGACTGGAACAGGTCATTATTTTCGCCCGCGTATATGGCATTTTTATCCGGTTCAATTTTAACCACATATAAGGGTTTTCCCAAAGCGATGGACAGACCGCGCCTTTGTCCTATGGTATAAAAGGGAACTCCCTTATGCTCACCGATTTTTTCACCTTTCAAGTTGAAGATGGGACCTGGCTGAATCTCTTTCCCATGATTGTCAAGCCATTCTTTTATGAATCTGGGATAATCATTATCCGTCACAAAGCAGATCTCCTGACTCTCCGCCTTTTCTGCCACTTTCAACTCGTATTCCTTTGCTTTTGCTCTGACCTCTTTTTTGGTGAGGTCTCCTAAAGGGAAAATCGTTTTCGCTAAATTTTCTTGCGAAAGACCCCAAAGAGCATAGGACTGATCACGTGTGGGGTCAATGCCTTTGAGTAACAAAAATCTTTTGCGGTTCTCATCATATTTAACTCGGGCATAATGACCCGTAGAAAGATATTCTGCTCCTAAAGCTTTTGCTTTTTCCCAGAGGCTCATCCATTTAATTTCGGTATTACAGATGATACAAGGATTCGGGGTTCTACCTTTTTTGTATTCTTCCACAAAGTTTAAGATGACCTCACTTTTGAAGTCATCTTTAAAGTCGACCACGTAATGTGGTATTTTCATTTTTTCGCAGACTGTCCGGGCATCATCAAAAGCTTCTATGGAACAGCATCTCCCATCAGGATGAGGATCTCCTCCCACCTCTTTAAAATCCCAGAGCTTCATGGAGATTCCTACCACCTGGTAGCCTTTTTGTTTCAACAAAAAAGCCGCCAGCGAGCTGTCCACCCCTCCACTCATCGCCACCACCACCAGCGGTTTGTTGTTTTCTAGATTATTCACGAACTATTTTTCTTTTTGAAGGTTGGTTCGGGGTGCCCTCACCCCGAACCAGAAATGTTGCGGGGAAATCCCGCCAAAGGCGGGACGCAACAACAGCTACTCACGAAATATTTTTCTTTTTGCTTTTGTAATCTTCTATGGCTTTATGCAAAGCGTCCGCGGCCAGATTGGAGCAGTGCATTTTGTTGGCGGGGAGACCATCCAGTGCCTCGGCTACTGTCTTTTTGGAAATTTTTTCGGCTTCTTCTAAGGTTTTGCCTTTGACCAGCTCGGTGATCATGCTGGAGGTGGCAATAGCAGCCCCACAGCCAAAGGTTTTGAATTTTGCGTCTATGATATGATTGTCCTTGACTTTAATATAGAGTTTCATTATATCCCCACACACCGGATTTCCAATCTCTCCCACCCCATCGGGATTTTCGATCTCCCCCACGTTGCGGGGATTCTGAAAATGATCCATCACTTTTGCAGTATACATCTTTAATTCACCCTTTTTCGAATAATCGCTTCAATGCCCAAGCCATGAAGGCTTGGCTACGGAAAATAAATCAGGTTTGGAGTTTGTAAGTTTGTAAGAAAAAATTCAAACTCCAAACTAACAAACTGACAAACTGGTTTACTTATTTACATAAAGTGGTGACATCGCCCTTAACCTACTGACGATCTCCGGCAAAATCCCGACTATATACTCCACATCCTCCATAGTATTCTCTCTGCCGAAGCTGAACCTGATGGCGCCTTGTGCAATCTCCGGTGAAATTCCCATGGCAGAAAGAACATGGGATGGCTCCAAAGTTCCTGATGTGCAGGCAGACCCGGATGCCACCGCCACCCCCTTCAAATCCAAACTTAAAATTATTGATTCCCCTTCAACTGCCTTAAAGGATAAATTCAAAGTATTGGGAATCCGTTTTTCCAGATGTCCATTTAGAATTACATCAGGAATGGCATGGGTCACTTTTTGATAAAAGGCTTCCGTGAGATTCTTCATTTGCTGAGATTGTTGCTCCATATCTCTCTGGGCAATCTCCACAGTTTTAGCTAAGCCCACGATGCCCGGAACGTTTTCCGTCCCAGCCCTTCTTGATCTTTCATGGCTACCACCATGTGACCAGGGAGTTATCCGAGTTCCTTTTCTTATATAAATTGCCCCCACCCCCTTGGGACCATAAATTTTGTGACCAGACATAGAAAGCACGTCCACATTTAATTTTTGCACATCCACAGGCAGCTTTCCGACAGACTGAACCGCATCCGTATGAAAATATGCGCCTTTCTCTTTGGTGATTTTACAAAGCTCCTCAAGAGGTTGGATTGTGCCCACCTCATTGTTGACATGCATTATTGAGACCAAAATGGTATCTTTTCTGATAGCTTTCTTTAAATCATCGGGATCAACAAAACCATATTTATCCACAGGCAAATACGTAACCTCGAATTCATCTTTTTCCAAAAATTTACCGCTTTCCAAAACGGCATGATGTTCGATTTTTGAAGTGATTATGTGCTTCCCCTTTTTTCTATTCGCAAAGGCAGTCCCTTTAACCGCCAAGTTATCAGATTCAGTCCCCCCACAGGTGAAATAGACCTCCTGGGGAGAAGCGTTAATGAATTTTGCTACCTTCTCTCTTGACTCTTCCAATGCCACCTTGGCTTCCCTGCCAAAACTGTGTATGCTCGAGGCGTTGCCAAATTTATCCTTATAATATGGCAACATTGCCTCAAAAACCTCCGGATGAACCGGAGTGGTCGCATTATGATCCAGATATATCCTTCTTGCTTGCGAATCATTCATACGAATTTCCTCCTTGCAGTTTTTAAACCTAAAGCTTCCTTTTGCAGGTCAGCTAAGGTGACGCTGGAAAGGGCTTTGTCTATTAAATCCTCCAACCTTTTCCATAAAATGCGGGAGACACACACCTCTGGTCCGATACAGCTTTTCTCTCTAAGATCAGGTGCATCACAATAGGAGATCGAAATTGGTCCGTCTAAGGCGTTGATGATCTGGCTTACAGTTATTTTATTGACATCTCTGGCTAAGACATAACCACCTTTTGCCCCTCTTTTGCTTTGCACGATCCCGGCTTTTTTCAGCTTATGAAGTATCTGTTCCAAATAAGTAACCGACATCTGTTGCTTATCAGATATATCCCTGATGGTCAGCGGTCTTCCCTTGGGCTGGAGAGCGATCTCCAAAAGCGCTCTGAGACCATATCTTCCTCTAGTGGATATATTCATCTTTTCACCTCTCTACTATTACGCTAAAAAGATAATAATGTTTACTAAATTTGTCAAGATTTGCAAAATTCAAGATTTAAAATCTTGAATCCGGAATCTCGAATCTTGAACTAAGTCAGGTGCTGGATTTTCTCTAAGAGATTTCTTGTGGCAGTCTTCACATCATCTGCAGAAATCACTGCGGAGCCCACGGCAATTCTTATCGAACCAGCGTGGACAATTTGATCTGTATTTTCCAAATTGATTCCGCCGATGGGGAAAAAGGGGATTTTCAAATATTTTTTTGCTTGTTTTATGATCTCTAAGCCGACAGGTTTTTCTATTTTTTTTGTAAGGGTATCGAATATTGGACCAATGCCCACATAATCCGCACCATGTTTTTCTGCCTCCTTGGCTTGTTCTATGTTCTTTGCAGAGACCCCGATTATTTTGCTTTGACCTAAAATCTTCCGAGCAATTCTGGGAGCCAAATCATCTTGACCCAAATGGATTCCGTCTGCTTTTAGATAAGCGGCAATGTCTACCCTATCATTGATGATAAATGGTATTTTTCTGTTTTCGCAGATGGTTTGAAGTATGGATGCCGTTTCAAGAAATTCCCTGTCACTGGAATCCTTATCTCTATATTGAATCATTTGTGCCCCGCCCTCGATGGCTTGAATGACCACGTCTTCTATCCTTCTTGCTCCACAGATTTTCTTATCTGCTATGAGGTATAGATTGACTCTTGCCAGCTTCTGCTTCTTATTCATATACTATCCCAATTTACAAGATGACGACTGGTGTTTCTGATGTTTCTGACGTTTCTGACCTTTCTGAGGGTACTTTTTAAAATTTTTTTCATTTCTTTGTTTAAGAAAGTGTGTCGGGTAGCTCTCCCGTCTTTGGCGGGATCGCAACCCGACCTACCAACTATCTCCCCTTCTTCATAAAATCGAGAGGGGGGACGGGACATAAAAGGCTTACGCCTTAACTCCTTCAGAACTTAATTCCCCCTAACCCTGCTATGCATTTCACTTCGCTCAATCTCCCCCAAGGGGAGAGGAACAACAACCTCTCCCACTAACCGGCACCCTATCCCTTTCACCCCCAAAGTTCGAGTGATTTTGGTGTCTGGTGGGGAGAACGGTCAACGGATGCAACGGATTAAACGGATGGGTCAGGGATAAATTCTCACGCTACAGTTCATAAAAATGGTGTCGAAACACGGGGTCCTGACACCCCAGGAACTGTCAACGGATTAAGCGGATAGATCGGGGGTGTCTGCCAGAGGCAGATCCGCCTCTGGCGGAAGGACACCCCCGACCAACGGGACATTTGACATATCACTCTACCAATTTCTTAAAATCCTCATCCTCCCACAGATTCTTGAAATCCTCATCTTTCTTTGCTTTTTCTTTAAAAGTAGGATCAAGTTCAATAGCTTTTTTAAGACTTTCTAATGCCTCTACTTTCTTATTTCGTAATGAATAATAACAAGCCATATTATACCAAGCCCTAGCATAATCCGGGTTCAGCCCTGTCGCCTTCTTACACTTCTCTATCGCCTCCTCATGCCTGCCTAATTCCCCTAAAGCCGCACCCCAGTTATAATAAGCTTCTGCAGAATCCGGCTTCAACTCTGTCGCCTTCCTATACTTCTCTATCTCCTCCTCATGCCTGCCTAATTTTCCTAAAGCCACACCCCAGTTAGAGTAAGCCTCTGCAAAATCCGGCTTCAGCTCTGTCGCCTTCTTACACTTCTCTATCGCCTCCTCATGCCTGCCTAATTCCTCTAAAGCCGCACCCCAGTTAGAATAAGCATCTGCAAAATCCGGCTTCAGCTCTGTCGCCTTCTTATACTTCTCTATCGCCTCCTCATGCCTTTCTAACTTTCCTAAAGCCCCACCCCAGTTGTAATAAGCCTCTGCATAATTTGGCTTCAGCTCGGTTGCCTTCTTATGCTTCTCTATTGCCTCCTCATGCTTTCTTAACCCACCTAAAGCCGTCCCCCAGTTGTTAAAAGCCTCTGCAAAATCCGGCTTCAGCTCTGTCGCCTTCTTATACTTCTCTATCGCCTCCTCATGCTTGTCTGATTCAGCTAAAGCCACACCCTCCATAAAGTACCTGATAGCCGAAACTTCTGTTTTGCTTTCATCAACAGACCGCTTTATCTCATCGATGTCTTTGCCTGCCTTTTCGACCTCACTTGCAATCTTTTTCGCCTCTTCAAGGACCGTCTTCATATTCGTCATCAGAGTGTCCGCTTCTGCCTTTGTGCTTTCCATTTCACGTCTTAGATTAACCGTTTTCTCAAATTCTTGTTTAAAATCATCTTTTACTTTTCTCAACTCAGATTCAAAATTCATCTTGAGGTATGCTATCGTGTCTTTAAAGTCTGCCTTTGTTTGCTTATAGTCTGTTTTTATTTCCCTAATTCTAAAATATCCGAAAATACCTATGGCTATCGCAAGTAATGTTACAAAGAGAACAACAAGAGTTGAAATGAAGATACTTTGGTTAGCGCCTTCAATCGCCTTTTCATAACCTTTCTCATTAAGCTTCTCGAATTGCATTTTCAAACTATCAATCTGCCCTTGCTGTTTTGAAATCTCCTTCTGAGAAGTATCCTTAGGGACAGTTTGAGAACTAACTGAAAGAGAGGATAAAAGAATTAAAATCGAAGCCCAGATAAAGATAAGTTTTCTCATAAACCCTTTCCTTTTAGTTAGAGTTCTTTTTTTCTCCCAACAGATTATTTTCTCCCAACAGATTAAAAGATTAAACAGATAAAAGCATTCTGCGAATAGTCTCCTGTAAAAATCAGCTAAATCCAACGTGAATTCAATCTTTACTATTGTGTCGAGTTTTTTTCCGTCCGACAGAAACGTCGGACGCTACGATCTTTCCCCTAACCCTGCTATGTATTTCACTTCGTTCAATCTCCCCCAAGGGGAGAGGGGATAGCGAAGCGTCTGTACGCCGCTTTTATTAAGGAATCAAACAAAAGCCTGGAGTTTTTATCCTTCATCAACTCTGGATGCCATTGGACACAGATCAAATAGTTGTCGTCTTTTGTTTCGATTCCCTCGATGACTTCGTCTTTTTCAGACGAAGCATTCACGATAAATCCGGGCGCTATTTTTTTAACCATCTGGTGATGGCTGGTGTTTACTTCTATTCTCTTCTTTCCAATTATAGAATAAAGTTTGGTATCTCCTGAAATGACGACAGAATGCGTTTTGTTATAACGGAGAGAACCCTCCAAGGTATGATCAAGAAATTTTTTTTCAAAAGAAAAGTCCTGGTAAAGAGTGCCGCCGAAGGCTACATTCACTAATTGCATACCTCGGCATATAGCCAAGATGGGGATTTTTTTTCCTCTTGCCTTTCTCACCAAAGCTATCTCAAAAAGATCTCTCTCCTTGGTCAAGTTTAAATTCTTAGCCTTCTTTTTTTCCTTATAAAAATGAGGATCTACATCATTTCCTCCGCTTATGAGCAGTCCATCAACCACTTTTAACATTTGATCGATCAATTCCAATTTTTTTGTATTAGGCAAAATTAGAGGGATGCCTCCGGACCTTTCTACCGCTTCATAATAGCTCCTTTTCAAATAGTCGAAAGCGTAGGCGGTCGGATATTTTCTCTCTTTGTTATCATACTCCATCGAGCAGGTGATTCCAATTATTGGTTTGGACATAATCCTTTCCTCTTTTATAAGGAGCCAGACCAGCACCAGAACCTAACTTAAGTTAGGTTCTGGAATCTTTGGATTTAAAACGCATACAGGATGCTCAGATGGAATCTTCCGGTTTGTGGGCTTTTTTTAATGGGGAGTTGTCTCCCATAATCTAATCTTAAAGGACCCACCGGGGTGAAAAATTGAATGCCTAAGCCAGAGGTCAACTTAATATCTTTTCCTTTTACATCTTTTACGCTATACCATATATTTCCTGCATCTATAAAAATGGTATAACCGATATTCCAGAAAAGAACTCTTCGATATTCAAGATTCCCAAGCAACAAAATTTTGCCACCCGTTAGGGTTCCGCTTTGATCCTTTGGACCCATGCTATTTTCCACATAACCTCTGACCGTGGAGGCTCCGCCCATATAAAATCGATCGAATGTGGGAACATAATCCTTATGCCCAAGTCCCTCCACATAACCGAATTTCAATCGGGTGGCGAGGACGTTCAAGATATTTCGTTTGCCTAAAAGATTATATCTGGACCAGGAGAGGAGAAGCTTAAAGAAATTGTTGTCCCCTCCCAAAAATCCACCTACATATTCTGTGGAGACCTGAGTGAAAGAACCTTTTAGAGGAATAAAGATATTATCCCGGGTATCTTTTTCTCCGGAAAGAATTATCTTGCGGCGGACGTTTATCCCCTTTTCCCTTTTATAGGTCTCCAGTGTGTCTGGAGGTATATCGTAGATATTTACTTGCTGATAGCTATAAGTGAGCCATATTTTAGTATACTTTTTATATTCCCGGCTGAAGTTGACATTTCCTCCATACGACTCGATGCGATACGGCTGAACCACGCTTTTTACTCCAGGTTCATAATAGAGGTCCAGGTTCAAAACCGTGCGAGTCCCCAAGAACCAGGGTTCCACATACCCGATGGTGAGCCGATTGGCAAGCCTCTCTATTTTGGGAAGAATCTTGTAGCCATAGTAGGCGGAGAACCCTATCTTTCTTGCGGTTCCGGCTAAATTTCTGTTTCCCCATTCCCCGGTGAAATCGAGCGTCTGATATTCCTGCTGATTTTGAGCCAGCTCCGCTTTGACTCCAATATAGGAGGGCTTTTTCTCCACCGCCCTTAAAGCGAAATCCGGATTTTGTGGTTTTTCATGTGCCTCTAAAGCATCTAAAGTGACATAATTGAAAAGCCCGGTGGAGAAAAGCCTCTGCTCACTGTCGATAATCTTCGCCCGGGAATAGACCT
>Ga0315279_10001112_pt1 | contig 46111 bp, 40 predicted proteins | sample YL17G06_20_MG_FD_203694 | JGI IMG/M metagenome (GOLD analysis project Ga0315279, IMG submission 203694) | Sediment microbial communities from Yellowstone Lake, YNP, Wyoming, USA - YL17G06_20 | ecosystem: Environmental > Aquatic > Freshwater > Lake > Sediment | place: USA: Wyoming | collected...
GGGGCGCCCCCGGCCCGAGGCCGGCAAGGAAGGTTCGTCTAGCCGGCTCGGTTGTGGGCAGCCCGGACATTCCAAGTAGGAGGTGTTGCTATGGAGTTTTCTGCTGACACGTCATCGCGCGCTGAAGCCCTGGACCAAGTTCAGGAGGCGGTCGAAAACAGGATCAGCCGAGCAGCAGCCCGCTATGCACCACTCGCAATCAGGTTCTACGGCTGTTCAGCGACCGCTATACCACTAGGGATTTCAGCGAGCAGTTAGTCGAAGCCACTGTTCACGAAGGCGGCCGAGCGGAAGTCACCGGATTTCCGGTTCTTGGCTTGCCATGATAGCGCCCGCCGTGTCGCGTCGTTTTTCCCAGGCCCCTGGATCGTCTCATGGTTTCAAAACCGACACGAACTCCCTGGGAGAGACAATGGTCACGTCCTTGTACTTATGAAGAGGAAGGAGATCACCGACATCGCCGGTGACGAGGTAATCGGCCCCACCCCCAACGGCTGTCGCGAGGAATTTGTCATCATCGGGATCGCTGCACACCCTCACGTCTGGGAGGTCGATCACAAGCTCGGCAACTTCCCACAGTATGAAGGACACATCGAAAATACGATCGCCCAAGCCGTACCGGTCGCGAATGTAGGGGCGGTTTAGAACCTCGATGATCTCCTCGTTGATCGGCGGGCTGGATACCAGGGTGAAGCGCCCTGAGCGGAGGGCCTTGAGAACAGCGGCGGGAGGGCCCTTCGGATTGATGAGACCGGATACAAATACGTTGGTGTCAAGCACGGCCCGGGGCTTAACGGCCATGCCGGACCTCAGAAATAGCCCTTAAGATCTCTGCCTGCAGTTGCTTTGGCTTGACCTTCCGGTTCTGGTCCCATATTTCCTCAATGGCTTTCCAGGGATCGTACTTCCTAAGGGCTTTCCGGGCAACGATCGCCTCCAAGCAGAGCTGGTTGATGGAACGGCCGCTCTCAAACGCCTCGCGGGCCAACTCCCTGTGGAGTTTGGATGGCACCCGGATGAGAATCCTGCCGGCGTAGTTCCGCATACGAATCACCTCTCTCTAGAATGATATCACACTATCATGCTAGCAAACTCCGCACGGAGAAGCCCTAGCCTGCCTTAGCACCAGCCGGTCTCTTAAGGCACCGGATTCACGCTCTCGAGTTTTTGCGAAAGGAGCACCTCAGAAGATTGGGTCTATGGAGGAGTTTGCGTCGGCGTTCCATGCCGCGCTGCTTGTGCCCAAGCCGGGCAGCGTTGAGATGGTCGCGACGGATGGGCGGCAATGCCGGTGAGCCAGTCCGCCGCGTCGGATGAGAGGTAAAGCGCCGCCCGCGCGGCGGACGTCCAGCCCGCTGACTTAAGTCGTAGGCTGCCGAAGGGGAGGAGTATAGGCTGAGATGCGGGGCTTCTTACGCGGAACCGGCAGGCAGAGTTGCGCTGCGGAACTGCGTCCGGGGCACGCCCCGGCCGAACAACGACCGCGAGACAGGCGGGCTGTTGTGGGTTCCTTACAATCTCTGCTCCCTGGCGTGGCCGAAAACGCCACTTGTGTTCGACCGGGGCACGCAGGGATAAGGTGGGGTTGCTTGCATGGGCATTAGAGAATTACTGCGACGGGTCTTTCTGGTCGATCTGATTAAGGGCCTGAGGCTGACGTTTTCCTACCAGCGGCCCAGCGCCGTGTACACCGAGCAGTATCCCCTGGAGCGCCCGCCGGTGGCGGAACGCTACCGGGGCGCGCCCCGGCTGAACAACCACCCCGAGACCGGCGAGACGCTGTGCATCGCCTGTAATCTCTGCTCGCTGGCCTGCCCGGAAAACCTGATTGTGGTGGCCTGGGCGCGCACCGAAGACCGCAAGAAGCGGCTGACGACGTTCACCTACGACCTGTCGCGGTGCATGTTCTGCGGGCTGTGCGAGGATGCCTGCCCGGTGGACGCGCTGGAGTTGACGCAAGATTTTGAGATTGCCCACTACGGGCGCGAGGGCATGGTTTGGGACCGCACGATGCTGGAGGAAGGTCCCCGGCCTACGCGGTATACGAGATAGGAGTCCGGAGTCCGGAGTCCGGAGTCCGGAGTCAGAAGGCAGAACGCAGAACGCGGAAGGCAGGAGGCGGAAGGTAGCAGGCAGAACACAGAAGGCGGAAGGCAGGGACCTTCTTCGAGGGCGCATTGGAGAGACGGAGGGCGCCGGGGATCGCTGTCCGACGGGACAGGCTTCCGCCCCTCTTCCCGGGCTGGTCGCTTGGTTAGCGGGTGGTTCGCGGCGCTCATCACGCCCCGCCGCCAGGCGTACTCCCGCCCCCCCATTACCTCGTGCCTTTTCACCCGCCCCAACCCCCACGGTGTGCGACCACGCGCGACCACTTGTGCGGTCAGCAACAGCGCCGTGAGAGAGTAGGCGAGACACTTCCTCCCGCACGTGGTAGAACGCAGCCGAATTTCTTACCCATCGGGGCAAGGTGCCGCGGGCCATCCGCCTGACCCGCAGCTGGTTCACTATTTCTTTTTGGGAGGAACGACGGCGTCCTTGAACGCCTTAGCCAAGCGAAACTTCACGACGGTCTTGGCTGGAATCTTGATGGGCTCGCCGGTTTGAGGATTGCGCCCCATCCGAGCCTTACGGCTAGCCTTCACGGCTTTGCCCAGGCCGGGGACCACAAACTGCCCGGTACTCTTGCACTCCTTGGTGGCCAGCCCAACGAGTTCTTCCAGAATCGCCACCGCCGTCTTTTTCTGGATAGCCGTTTTTTCCGCTAGATGAGACACCACTTGGGACTTGGTCATCACTTTCGCCATGTGCTGCTCCTCTCCTCAATGCAGGGATTTTGAGATCCGTGACATGGATGCCGGGCGACACTCTATTCAATTACCCCGAGGCTGTCAAGAGCTTTTCGCCAGGGGCGCGTGGAGGAAAGCCTGAAAAAATGCGCCTGCGGTCAAGCCCCCTGCGGTGCTACGTGACTCACGCCAGGCGCCTCGGTTGAAAAACCCGCCGGGTTTGGCTATATTCCAATGCGGAGGCCAGGATGCCGCTATTTGAATACAGGTGCCGCGATTGCGGAACGAAATTCGAAAGGATCGTTACTTCCTCTGCTGTGGAGGTGGTGTGCAAAAACTGCGACAGCCCTCGGGTGGACAAGCTATGGTCGGTATTTGCGGTGGCAGGGGTGGCGCGCTCCACAGCCTCCTTCGAGCCCGGGCCGTGCGGCGCCTGTGGCGCACGGCGCCGGGGAATGTGCGGGGAGTAGACGTTTTCCGTTGTCAGTCGTCAGTTGTCGGTTGGTTTTTCGCTGTGATTTTTACCTTTTGACGTTCAACTTTCGACCCTTGACCACTACACGCATTCCCAATCTCCACCTGGGCACCTCAAGCTGGTCGAGCGAGGACTGGGTAGGAGTGTTCTATCCACCCGGCACGCCTCCCGCCCAGTTCCTCACCGAGTACTCCAAGCACTTCGACACCGTGGAAGTGGATTCCACTTTCTACCGCACTCCCTCCGCCTCGATGGTGAAGAACTGGCGCGCACGCACGCCGCCGGGCTTCATTCTTGCCGCCAAGTTTCCCCAAGCGATCACGCATGAAAGGGTTTTGCAGGACTGCCGCGCGGAGGTGAAGGAGTTTCTGGACGCGATGGGCCTGCTGGGGGACAAACTCGGTCCTCTCTTGCTTCAATTCCCATATTTCAACAAGCAGGCCTTTGCGCGCGCTGAAGACTTCCTCGCCCGCCTGGCGCCGTTTCTGGACGAGCTGCCCGAGGGCTTCCGCTATGCGGTCGAGGTCCGCAATAAGTACTGGCTCAGCGAGCGCTTCCTGAGCGCGCTCCGCAAGAAGCAAGTGGCGCTGGCGCTGATCGACCACCCCTGGATGCCGCTCATCCATCAGTTGACTGCCCAGCACGATGTGGTAACGGCCGACTTCACCTACGTTCGCTGGTTGGGCGATCGGAAAGGCATTGAGCAAAAGACCAAGCATTGGGACCGGATCATCATCGACCGCGAGGACGAGATGGAAACGTGGATTCCCGCCATCCGTCAACTGCTTCGGCGAGGTATCCGCATTCTGGGCTACTTTAACAACCACTACGCGGGCTTCGCGCCCGGATCCATTGAGCTCTTCTACAAAGTGTGGGATCGCTTGGGCTCGGAGCCCCGTGAGAAGCCGAACGCGTAAGGACGCCAGGGCGCGCGCCTCTAGCGTCACCAGTCGCTGCCCTCCAGAAGCAGCGCCACTCTTCCCCCCATTCCATTTATAGTGGTAAGGTACCAACGGTGCGCCTGTCAGCGGTTGTCGCGGAGGGGCTCATGCCGCGGGTCGAGATACGCTTGTTACGAAACTTGGGGGAATTTCGGGCGTGCGAGCGGCTCCAGAAGGAGGTCTGGGGTACTTTGGCCGCGGGCAGCGAACTGCTGAGTGTGACGCAGAAGTATGCCGGCGTGGTGCTGGGCGCGCTGGTGAAGGAAAGCGTCGTGGGCTTCATTTATGCCTTCCTGGCCCGACACCATGGCCGACTCATTCACTGGTCGCACATGATGGCCGTGGAGGCCCGCTACCGCGATCAAGGCCTGGGTTTCCGGATGAAGCTCGCGCATCGCAAGCTGGCTCTCCAGCAAGGCATCAAGGCGATCTGTTGGACGTACGATCCCCTGGAGAGCCGTAACGCCACTCTAAATCTTCGCCGTCTGGGCGCGCGCGTGGAAGAATACATTCCGGACTGTTACGGGCATTTCCCCAGCGTAATTGAAAAGGGTCTGCCCAGCGACCGCTTTGTGGTGGACTGGCGCATTTCAACCGGCCGCGTAGAGCGGCATTTGCAAAGCGTCGCGCCGCCCCCGGACCCTTCCCTGCCGAGAGTGAACGAAACTCGCCTGGGCGCGCGAGGGTTCGTGGAGAACCGGAGGATATGGCTTCACCTGCGCGAGCCGAGGCTGCTCGCGGAAATTCCCCCTGACACTGACGCGATGCGGGTGCAAGATCTGCCCCTGGCGCGACGCTGGCGGATGGAAACGCGCGAGATTTTCGGGCAGTACTTCAAGGCCGGCTATGCCGTCGAGGACTTCCTCCCGCCCGCCGCTGACCGGGGCTGCTTTTACCTTCTCGGCCGGCGCCGGTAGGAGCGCAAGGCCTTGCGCCCCTACACGAGGGGTAGTGGAAAAGCTGCACTTGAAACTGGGTGCAAGCTCAAAATAGAATGGGTGGTCTCAGCCGGAGTTATGACCGAGGAAGTACTGTTTACGCGGGCGGGGTCTGTCGCGGAAGTCATCGAGCGCCTGGCTCAGGCTGCCTCCACTTCCATCCACGCGGCGCTTTACCGGCTCAACCATCCGCGGCTAGCTCGCCTTCTGGAAGATGCTTTCGGGCGCGGCGTTGAGGTGCGCCTGGTGCTCGACCGCCTCAAATACGATACGACGCGCGCGACCCGCGAACTGCTTTCGAACAGCCGTATTCCCTTTCGTCTGTTGCATGGCCGGCAAGGACCGAGGTCGAAGATGCACCATAAATTTGCTATCCTTGACGGGCGAATCGTACTTACGGGTAGCTACAACTGGACCCTAGAGTCTGAGGAGCAAAACTTCGAAGATCTGGTGATCCTCCGCGATCCCCAATCGGTCGCGAATTACTCTCGCGAGTTTGGAGCACTGTGGGCGGAGGCAGTGGGAAGGGGCGAGCCGTGAACCCCGATCCCGAAGCAAGAAGCCGTGTCTGTGCTTTGGAGCCAGCGCTTCATCGCGGGCAGTTTGAATCTGCTTGCTCGCCCCGTACCAGTCCCGTCAGGGCGGCGCGACCACCAAACTCTTGGGCGGCTTGGTACGGGGCTAGGTTGCAACTTCGGGATCGGGGTGAACGAGTGAAGGCTCTCCGTCCCCAACGAAAGATCCTCACGGGTTGCTGCGCATGACAGCCAAGGAAAATCCCGAGCGGAAAGAGGTTCGGCAAGTTGGCTATGAGTTTTACGTCATGCGTCACGGCATCGCGGTGACGCGTGGCAGTGCAGGCTTTTCCGACGACGCTAAACGCCCGCTGACCCCGGAGGGTAAGCAGAAGATGCGGCAGATTGTGGGGGGGTTAACGCGGATAGGGTTCGATGTGGATTGGGTGGTCACCAGCCCCCTTGTACGCGCCGTGGAAACGGCAGAGATCGTTGCCGATTCCCTGGGCTCCAACGTTCCCATGGACTTCTGCGATGCACTGCGCCCCGGCGGGTCGGCGGAGGAATTGATCTCCTTCCTGGCCAAGCACCGCAACCGCAAACGCGTCCTGGTGGTCGGCCATGAGCCCGACCTGAGCGAAATGACCGCACGCCTCCTGGGCGCAGGCCGCCACGCCAACCTGACCTTCAAGAAGGGTGGCTGCTGCCTGATCACTTTTGATGAATTCCCGCCTAAGTCTCCCGGGCAGCTCGTCTGGTGGCTCACGCCGCGCCTGCTGCGCAAGCTGGGGTGAGTGGGAGAGCCAAGGACTAAATCCATTCAGAGAAACGAAGCGGTTGAGGTCCCACCACCAGCGACTGAAAAGCAGAAAACGCCTCTCGCAAAGGCGCAAAGGCCGCTAAGCAAACACAGCAGCCCTTCTTGGCGAGTCTTTGGGCCCGCGCAAGGCCGGGAAAAAGAGACCTTGGTCCCGCCAGGCGCGGGATGGGGCCCTTTCGTTTTTTCACAGCTTCTCACGCGCTGGTCGCACATGGGGGATGTCGCCCGCCGCGGCCCGTGAAGCCAAGCCTTTGGGTCGTCGGCCGCGAGGGGGCGCGTTGTAACTTCCTCAGATTCAAGGTAGACTCTTCGCGCGAGACACAGTCTGCTTGGTTCGACCTCAATTTGCCACTAGGCTAAGGGCCCTTCTGGAGGGCCGGAGAGTGAGCAGTACACAGCGAAAAGCTCATTCGAGATATCTCCCATGGACGAATCCAACGAGACCATGCTCCCGGAATCTTCTGTCGCCCCTCTCCCTCCGGCAGCCACTCCCGTAGAAGAGTCCGAGGCGGCGCGACATCAGGAGGAATGGAAGAAGGTTCGGGAGCTGGCCCAGAAGCAACTCGACCGCTTCATGTCTTTTGAGCCGAAAGTCCTGAGAGGGGATGACCCCGACGCCATCCACGACATGCGGGTGGCGAGCCGGCGTTTGCAGCAGATTCTGGACCTGGTCTACCCCAACCCGCGTCCGCGGGAAGTCCGCCGGCTCCGTCGCCGGATTCGGCGCTGCCGCCGGGCACTCGGGGATGTCCGGAACTGCGACGTGCTCCTCCAGCGTGTGGAACCTCTGCTTGCCCGGAAAAGGTCATCGCGGCGGGAAGCGTGGACGGCCGTCGACCACTTCCTGCTGGCGCGCCGCTCGGAAAGCTTCCGCAAAGCGCTGCGCAAACTCAGCAAGGTGAACCTGGCTGTTTTTTACGTCCATATGCGGGAGTGCCTGGCCCGAGTGGGGAGCGCGCAGGATTCGGGGCGGGATGCCCACGGCCGCGCCTTGGCCGACCTGCCGGCAGCCGGGCTCTTCCCGGAGCGTGTGGGCGAAGCGCTCGACGGGGTTTGGAACGCTTTCCAGGAGCAGGTCGCTCTGTCGCATCGTGACCCGCGCGCTCCGGTCATCCACGGCGCACGCATTGCCGCCAAGCGCCTCCGCTACCTCCTGGAGGTAGTCCACGCGTTTGACGTCCCCGGCAGCGCTGACGCGCTTGCTTGGCTGCGCAGCCTTCAGCAACACCTGGGCGACTGGCACGACCTGCAAATCTTGGAACAGATGATGATCGAGATGATCGCCCGGCCGGATTTCCTGCGAGACCAGTTGCCTCTGGCCATGGATGTCGAGAGGCTGATCGTGCGGAACCGCGCGAAGAAGAAGGATTTTCAGGAGAAGTACTACCAGATGACGCGGGACTCTTCCGAGGTCCAACGCTTGAAAGACTGGGTGAGTTACCTGCTGGCGTCCCCTTCCGCCGCTTTCGCCAAGGCCTGAGAAACCGATCCCTGGTCCGTCTTTTCGGCAGCCGCCGCCCGCTCGCTCGCCGCAGGCATCTCCACGACTTTCGCCGTGGTCGCTTGCTCAGTTTCCGCGGCTGGTGCCGCAACCGCGAAAAGCGGCTCGCGTGGTTCACCGCTCAGGACGCGAGCAATCCCCGCGCGGAGGCGCTCAAAAACCGTGCGAATGTCCGGCGAAGCGTCGACGACCTCAAAATTGTACTCTTGGGCCAGTGTGTCGAACTGCGCCAGCAAGGCCGTCTGGTACTTAAGGAAACTTTCGTACATGTCCTCGCTGGGATGGATGTCCATGCCGGACTCCCAGTAGTCAAACCCGCGGGAGAAGACCACCCGGGGGATCAGGTCGACCACCCCAATCCGCAAATAGAAAACCGCGTCGGGTTTCAAGGCAAAGCTGTAAGCATTCCGAACCCAGGCGGGATCGACCCCCCGCACCATCGCCCGCGCCATCAGCGAATAGATGTAACGGTCTGTCAGGACGACAAACCCGGCGCGCAGCGCGGGGACGATCCCGTGCGTGAGCCGGTCGGCAAAATCGGTGGCGTAGAAAAGGCTCAGAGTTATGCGCCCCAGGGTATGTCCTTCTTTCGCTTGCTGGATGCCCCTGCTCGCTAGTAGCGAACGCTTGATGCCCGTGTCCAGCACCGCCCGGCCCTGTTGCTCCAGCCAGGGTTTCAACAGCTTGATTTGGGTGGACCGGCCAACGCCGTCGGTGCCTTCGACAACGATGAGCTTGCCGGTCAGCTCAGCCAGGTTTAGGTCCGGCAGGACGACTCCATAGGTCTCTCTCACGGCGCTACCCTCAGCCGCTTGGCCGCCGCCAGCTTGGCTTTGACGATTTGCCGCATCTGGGCCTGTTGCTCCTCGATGGGCAGCGCGGCGTCCACCACGGTCAGGTCGAACTCCGGGATCATCTTCTCGTACTCTTCCAGGATCCGGCCCTGGAAGATGCGGAAACTCTCTTCCTCATCTTCACTGAGATCCAGATCCATCCCGGCCTCGTAGAATTTCACACCCGCCCGCCCGTTCAGGATCCGCTTCATGGCCACGTCCAAGGGCACACGGAAATAGAACGCCGCGGTAGGCTTGACGGCAAAACCGTACAGTTCGCGCACCCACTTGGGCTCCATCCCCCGCACCACGTCGCGAGCGAAGGCGGTGTAAATATAGCGATCGCACAGCACCACAGCCCCGGCTTTCAGTAACGGAATGATGTTGTGCTCCATCCGATCGGCAAAGTCGGTGGCGTGGATCATGCAAAAGGTGGCAGGGGTGAGCATCTGCTTCTTCTTCCCCCGCCGCGTCGTCTCCTTGACCAGCGGAGAGGAATTCCATTCGCTGAACACCACCCCATATCCTTCCGCTTGCAGCCACTGGTGGAGGAGCATCAGTTGCGTGGATTTGCCCGAGCCATCAATCCCCTCAACAACAAAGAGCTTGCCGGGGAAACGATGCTCGCCGTACCGCTTCATGCAGGAACTCCTGGACTGTCGAGGCGATCTGGACTGGACTAATAGTCTACCATAGCGCCCGCCGCAGCAAAAGTGAACGCAAAGCGAAACCTTGCTCTCTCCGCTTGGCCTTCAGAGGCCCAGGAATGAAGATTGACCTCCGACCTATCTGCGGAATTGTCAAGCCAATAGAGAAACCCCCCTATTCCCAGTCCGGCCATTAGGGCGAGGCCGGCGCCCGGTTGAGAATCGGCTCGCGAATGACGACCGTGGTCGCCCTGGAGAACGCAGGCCGCCACCCAGCTCCTCCACAACGCGGTTGTATGAAATCGCCTTGCCGATCACGTGCCCGCCCCCGGCAAGTGACTCGAGTGGCCGTTCGCGAGTTGGTGAAGGCTTATGGACGCTCGCCCAACAAATCAAGTACCGAGATGCTTCCTCCGCGAAGTTATGGCATCATGGGTCGTGCAAGCATCCTCTCTCACTGGGAAGGCTTGTCATGAGAAAAACGTGCTCACTATCCGTTCCGCTGGCTTTCGCGATGATTCCTCTGGTCGCTCGCGCCCAGGCCATAGCTCCACGAATTGTCGATGTGGACATCCACTACAACGGGGACCCGGCCTTCCTTGAAAAGTTGGTCGCCAAACTCGATTCGGTGGATGGTCTGGCTTTGTTGGTCACCGCACCCAAGGACCTTGAGAGCGTCAAGGCCTTCATCGCCAAGCACCCCAACCGCCTTAGGGGTTTGGGCGAACTCAAGCTGGACGATCCGCGGGCCGTAGAGCTGGTTGACCGCTTCCACGAGGCGGGCTTCCCGGGTCTGGGCGAAATCACTTCCCCGCTCAAGAATTACGATGACCGAAGCTACTGGCCCATCTACGAGCGCGCCGAGAAGTACGAAATGATCATGCTCTTCCATACCGGTGTCGTGAACCGACTTGACCCCAGCACCCCCACCGACATCAGCGTGGACCGCATGCGGCCCAGCACACTCGACGGCATTGCCCGACGCTTTCCGAAGCTCACCCTTATTGGCGCGCACCTGGGCAATCCCGACCTCGCCTGGGCCGCCGAAATTGCGCGCTGGAACCCCAACATCTATTTCGACCTCTCCGGCTCCCTACTCATCAAGAAGCAGGATGACTACACGTTTTTCAAGTCCCTCTTCTGGTGGTCAGGCTTGGTGAGCCCACACACGCCCGCGGGCGGGCCCAACGCCTTCGAGAAACTGGTGTTTGCCTCGGATGTGTTCAATGGAGAGCTAGAGGAGTTCGATCGGGAGCTGGAACGCTACCACAAGATGCTTGACGCCTGCGGCGTGCCCAAGAAGGCACAAGATAATATCTTCGCGGGGACCGTGTGGCGGCTCCTGAGCAGCCAGAAGCCGTAACAGAACGCCTCGGGATTCGGGGCTCGGGAATCGCGAATAACCGGAGCCGGGCATGGTGGCACGGATCTGAACTCTCAATCTGTAGCTACTCGGCGGCCGCGCGTAGTGCGCCTCGTCCTGCGCGCGGTGGAATCGAAGGCTCGATCAGTTGGTACGCTGATCGCTGAAGGCTGATAGCTTTCAGGGGTTTCGCTCGGGCGCCTCGCTGGACAACCCCCGTTCGAGCCTTTCAATCGCCGGTGGAACGGTCTTCAGGGTGGGGTCGAGTGCCAGCGCGTGGCGATAGGTTTCCAAGGCGGCTCGGTTCATGCCCATTCGGTCCTGGGTACGCCCCTTCAACACCTCCAGGTGGGAATCGGCATAGGTGCGCCCGGCCAACTGCGCCTCGGAGAGCGCGGCAGGGAATCGGTCCGTGTGGTAGAGGACACGTGCCAAGCCAAAGTGCAGCCGCCCGTTAAGCGGGTTTAACCCCAGCCCCTGGCGGTACTTTTCCTCCGCCTGCAGCATCTCTCCACGGTCCTCCAGGAGCATTCCCGCAAGGTAATCCCGCTCGGCTGCTGCGCAACGCGCCGTTTCGAGCAGAAGCGCACCCGCGCACGCGAGCAAGGCTAAGCTCGCCAGCAGGCGCAGCGCAGCTTTAATACGGATGGAGTCCGGCGCCCCTTCCGCTGGTGCCGCCGCGAGAGGGTCGTAAGGGCCGGCCCCCACACGTCGGTCGTCTCCGATGGCGCCAGGGCGGACACCGACCGCCGCTCCAGCATCTGCGCTCCTCATCAGGGAGGGAAATGCCAGGAGTGTGCAAATCAGCATGAGGGTGGGAGGCATAGCAAACTGGATGTTGAATAGCGAATCAACCAGCATCGCCGTCAGACCTCCCGAACTCGCAGCAAGCCACCGCCGCGTGGTTGGCGATCCCGCAGCGCTGAGCACTTCCCGAACCTCCTGCCTGTAACTCCAGAGAACCCACGCGAGAGCCCCGAACCCCAGGAAGCCCGTTTCCAACAAAAGTTGCAGGGGATCGTTGTGAAGCGCGCGGTTGTTCGTCCAATACGAAGTCCACTCGGGGTGGGCCGCAAGGAACTTCGCCTGGAGCTCCAGGTAGCGGAGTTGGTAGGTGCCCCACCCGCTTCCGAGGAAGGGATGGTCGGCAAGCATGGGCCAACTGAAACGCCACAAGTAGGTGCGACCCGCCAGGCGCTGCCCAACTGTTTCCAGCAGATTCCGGGCGTCCAGAATCAGGGGAATGATCAATGCCGGAGCGACCCAACCACTGACGCTCCCGCCGCGATGGTTCCCCGGGGATCCACACAAACGAGCAGGTGCGGGGTCTGACCAGGGCTTCCATATCGCTAGACCCACAACCAGCCCGGCGGCAAGGCTTCCCCACGCGCCGCGAGAGCCTGCGCCGATCACCGCCGCGAGCATCGAGCCCGCCGCCACAAACCCGAGCACGCGCACCCACACCTTTCGTGCCACGAGCCCAAGCGCCAGCGCCGGGAAGAAGGCACCTATCAAGTAGCCTGCCACAAAATTGGGATTGCCGAACGTCCCGTAGCGACGCATGCGCGCTACCATCCTCCCCCAATCAACCCGGTAGCCACCGAAAAGAAGCGGGTCATGACCAGACCATTGCAGGAGCACGATCAAGGCCGCGGCAGTGCCTGACAGCGCGATGAGGAGGCCCAAGCGAGGCGCCGCCGTTTCGTGCTTGGTAAGTGAAACGAGCAGCAGCACCCAGGCGGGACCGCACAGGAAGTACATCGATTCCCGCAGGCTGAAGGCGTGCACCGGGCTGTTCCAACAGGAAACCAACCCCGCGACCGCGAGCAGAACCAAAGGAGGACCGAGAGGAAAATCGGTGGGCCAGGAGAGTTTTCGCCAGATCAGGCCGAGTCCCCAAACAGCAAGCCCGAGAACAATCAGGATCTCTGTCAGGCAAATCTTCGGATAGGAAAACTGCTCAGCAAAGCCCCGATAGAAAATAAGAGGCAGGGCTAGCAAAATTCCTGCCTCCAGTAATCGCAGAAAGAACCGCATGTAAGGAAGGTGGCGCCACTCCATAGCGCAATCTACACCCGTCCGCTCTGCTCCTGCTTACCCAGTCTTGCCTTAACGCATTAGCACTGTGACCGTGGCCTCCGCGCGTGGGGGACCAGAGGGAGACCGTCCCTCACTGCAGGGCGCTGTGGAGAGATTCAACGATGGCCTGACTGTCTGCGGGCCGGAGTGACATCGCGACGAAATTGTAGGTCTTGCCGGAATTCAGCGTGACGTGAAAGGTCCCGGTACTGAACCCGGCAATCGAAGTTACTCCCATCTCCTTGATGTCAGCCGGGGCCGCCGAAAACACCTCCTGCCCGCCTTCTTCATATCGGAGCTTTCCGGTTACGACGCTCAAGGCTCCCTTGGGCTTGTTAAGGGTCTGGAAGATATTCGTGCCCTCTCCCAGGTTGTACACTTCGAAGCGTTGGGCAGCCCCGCCGGCGGGTCCGGCAACAGGGGATACCTTCGCGGGCGGAGCGGGCGTCGCGGGGCCGCCGCTCACGACTTCAAACGCGGTTTCGGCTTCACGGTCATCGGGGTTCACGATGAACAAGCTGGTCCGCCCTGGCGAGGCATCCGGAGCAACCTGAATGTAAGTGGTCAACTCCGTAGCGCTGGCAAAATCCGTCTTCTGAACGCGAATGCCCGGATTGGAAAAGGCAACTTTGACCCCGGAAGCGAAATTCTTCCCGGTTACTTTCACCCCAGTCTGACTTCCCGTGGTCGCGCGAGGGGGATCGATGGAGATCACCTCCGGCTGTCCGGCAGCCGTGGCCTTACGCTCCTCAGCTACTGGCAGCGTCTTCGGCTCGCCGGTAATTGTGAAGGTCGCCTGGGCAGCGGGGCTTGCGGGGTTGCTCACGTAAAGAATGATGGGGCGCGGCTGCGCCTTCTTCCCAATCTGAACCTGGGCTTCGAGTTGGTTGGCGTTGACCCGACGGGTGGCTGCCGTGTGCACAGCCGGATCGGAGAAAGAAAGATAGACGCCTCGCGAAAAATTCCCCCCCTCAACCACCACGGTAACTTCTTCTCCGGGCGCGCCCGCCGCGGGTTTAATCGACCTGACTTGCGGCGTGGCTTCCGGCGAAACATCTATTTCGGACTGGGCTGGGACGGCAAAGACCAAACAATAACCGCCTGCCAAGAGCACCGCCAAGCTAGCGAAACAAACCGCTAGCCATCCCCGATTTTCGCTGCAATTGTCGCTACGCCTCATGGAAAGCCTTCCAGGATCAAACGGAGATCTCAATCAACCTCCGCATGTTACGCAGGCCACGCCAGCGATGTCAAGGTGACCGGATTAACGCGACACGACCGGCCGCGGTCCGTCATCTGACGGAAACCGGCTGGGCCTGGACGAGAGCGCGCGAGGCGCGCAGAACGTCACGAGCCGCGCGTCCTCCGATTAGGTTAGGTGCGGATTTTTTCCGCCTTGATGATTCCGGCGCCTTCCTTGATGGTCAGAATCTGGTTAGCCTCGACGTTGGTGAATTTCTCGATTTTCTGCGTGGTGGGCCACTTGACCTCGATAAGGTCAACCTGCTTGGCCTTTCCCAAGCCGAAATGAAGTCGCAGGTCACTCTGTGACATCACGCTGGTCCCGCTATGGACCTCATCGATTTGAGCGTGCGTCCCCGTCACCACGCGTACGCGCGCCCCGATCGCTGTCCGGTTGCACTGCGTTCCCAGCAGTTTAATCTTGATCCAGTTGTTCTTACTTCCCCCGTCATTCCGCAGTAGCGAAGGGGGGTCGTTCATGTTGAGCACCAGCACGTCGATATCGCCGTCGTTGTCGTAATCACCGAACGCGCAACCGCGACTGGAAAACAGTTCGCTGACTCCAGGCCCCAATTCCTTCGAGACATCTTTAAATTTCCCGTTCCCCAGGTTCCGATAGACGAGCCGCGGCGTCTTGAGATGCGCATCCAGGTTGTAGGTCTCGATTTCGGGATAGACGTGGCCTGTAACGTGAAAGATATCGGTCCACCCGTCGTTGTCGTAGTCCATGAAGCCGGCACCCCAACAGACGAACTGGGTATTAACGCCCAGGCCGGAAACGAAGGTCACGTCCGTAAACGTTCCGTCACCATTGTTGTGGTAGAGGTCGGGTGTGTCGTCCGTGAAATTCGTCTTGAAGATGTCCAGCCAGCCGTCGCAGTCGTAGTCGCCGACGCCCACACCCATGCCGGCTTGCTCCTGCCCGTCCTCGTTGTAAGCGCAGCCGGCCGCCACAGAGATATCTGTAAATGTGCCATCATGGTTGTTATGAAACAGGATGCTCGGCTCGGAGTCCACCGCGACGTAAACATCCGGCCAGCCGTCGTTATCGAAGTCGTAAGAGACGGCGGTGATGGAATAGCGCGGCCCGGGCTTCAAGATGCCGGCTTTTTCCGAGACGTCGGTGAAGGTGCCATCAGCGTTATTGTGGTAGAGGATGTTCATCCCCCCGGGCAGCCCTCGCGGGCCGCACATCACCGGGATGCCTTTCCATTGGCAGTACCCCGTCTGGCCAGGAACGGGGACCTTGTGGATGTCCAACTCAATGTAGTTGCTCACAAACAGGTCCAGGAACCCGTCGCGGTCATAGTCAAGCCACGTACAGCCGGAGGCCCACCGGACACGCTCCTCCCAGAGCCCGGCCTTCTTCGTCACGTCCGTGAAGGTGCCGTCGCCATTGTTGTGCCAGAGGATGTTGTGACCCCAGTAGCCGCAGAACAGATCATCCCAGCCGTCGTTGTCGTAGTCGCCGACGCAGACGCCCGTCCCCCAGCCTGTCCGCCCCACGCCGGCCTTCTCGGTCACATCCGTAAACGTGCCGTCCCGGTTGTTCTTGTACAGATGCGAGATGGGCGCTTTCCCCGGCTCGTAGGTCTCCTCAAACCGCACCCCGTTGGTCATGTAAATGTCCAGCCAGCCGTCGTTGTCGTAGTCAAAGAAGGCAAGGCCACTGCCCTTCGCCTCCACGATGTACTTCTTGCTTTTGACTCCGCCCCAGACGTTAGTCACGGTTAGGCCGGCTTCCTGAGCCACATCTACAAACGTGACCGGGGAAGAATTCTCAGGATTGGGAACCGTGGCGGCCTGAAGGGTGGGTGTGCCCGTCCATCGCCACAACGGAGTGGTCAGAACCTCAAGGATTCTCGGTCCTAGGAGGACGGCAGAAGAGCCCAGAAATTGGCGACGAGAGAATCTCATCAGGCACGCGTTCAACTGCACTCCGTGCGATTGCCGCTTACGCGTCTCGACTTCCCGCGACAAACCAACACGGGCAAGGGAAAAACTAATAGGTCATTATACTACAGCGCCTGCGCTGTCCCGCGAGCCTGCGGCTTGCCGCCGCAAGCTAAACAGAACTTCGTTGGCTCGATACTTCTGGGTTTTCTCAGACGGAGGATTTCTTGGCCCGCGGGCGGAGAAAGCGTATGAGACGGACCCTCTGTCCAGCCCTGCTCAACAACCACGTTGGGACCGAGCGCAGCCATAACGCAGACTCGCAAGCTACCACCGTGCTCCTCGCGGAGGGGCGACAGCCTATCGCTGCCTCGAGTATAATTACTGCTGAGGGCTTCGTCGAACACACTTTCTCCCGGAGGTTTTGAATGCGCCGCATTGTCCTGCTCGTCGGCTTGTATGCGCTGCTGGTTACCTGCAGCGCTACGGCAGCCCCCGTCAAAACTGCCACAGTACGCTTCCAAAGTGGCGACGAAACAATCTCGGGCTTTCTCGCCCTGCCCGACTCAGCCGGACCCCACCCGGCCATCGTCGCCATTCACGAGTGGTGGGGACTGAACGATTGGGTCAAAGAAGAGGCCCAGAAATTCGCCGAACAAGGTTACGCCACGCTGGCTGTGGACCTCTATCGGGGCAAAGTCGCTTATGACCCGGCCCTGGCCCACGAACTCATGCGCGGCATGCCTCAGGACCGCGCGGTGCGCGATCTAAAGGCGGCCTTTGCGTACCTCGCCTCGCGGCCCGAAGTTAACCCTGACAAGATCGGCTCTATCGGGTGGTGCATGGGAGGCGCGCTGTCACTGCAGCTTGCTGTGAACGAACCGAAGCTGGCCGCTTGCGTTGTGAACTACGGCGCGATGCCCACCGATCCTCAAGATATCCAAAAGATCCAGGCCCCGGTGCTGGGAAGCTTCGGGGCCGATGACCGTGGTATTCCAGCGAGCGCTGTGCAGGCTTTTGAGAAGGCCATGAAGGCAGCGCAAAAATCGATTGACGTCAAGATCTACGAGGGGGCAGGCCACGCCTTCGAGAACCCGAACAATAAATTAGGTTACCGGGAAGACGCCGCTGAGGATGCCGGCGCGCGGACGCTCGCCTTTTTCAACCGTACCCTGAAGTAACGCTCGCCGTTAGGTGGGCACGCGCTTGTGCACACCGGTCGGGTGGCGCATATACCGCGCCTGATTCATTGCAAAATCTCAGCGAGCGGGAGCGAGAATCCCGGCAGCAACTCGGGCTCCTCAAAGGCGTGGCCGGCGTCTGCGCTGCGGACTTCCGGTTCGAGCTTGCCGGGAACGTAACGGTAGGCGAGGCGTGCGTTCGGGTAGAGCAGCCAGACAGCCCGAGTTCCGGCAGCGAGGTATTGCGTCACCTTTAGGATCAAGTCGCCAGCGCGGTCATTCTCCGAGACGATTTCGATCACGAGATCGGGGGAAAACGGCACAGGGGCTTTATGGCGATCAATACCCCCCAGGCGCTCAGCACGGATAAAGGCCACGTCCGGACGGCGGATTACATCGTGGGCGAGCTTCATGTCGGTCTCACTGGTGACGCCGCCTAGCTTCCGGCTCTTGACGAATGCCCTCAGCCGGGCGTTGAGCTCGTCACGGATTTCATTGTGGAAGTAGCTCGGTGAAGGCGTCACGATCAATTCCCCCCCACTTAACTCGTACCGCAGGCCCTCGGGTTCCTGGAGCGCGGCATATTCTTCGACGGTGAGCAAGGTCTTGGTAGCCATTCCCAGCCTCTATCGCTTTCACAATATCACAGGCGCGAGGATTTTTCAGCCCTGCAGCGAGCGGAGCCGCCGCCTCTCATCGTTCCTTGCTCCCTTTCTCAAGTCTGCGCGTGAAACAACTTCCCGCCTTTCACCGTGATGACTGGAGACAGCTTGTGCCGCCCCTGGCGGGTCTTGCCGTCTGAATCGGTGAAGGTAAAATCGCCTTCTTCCAACTCGAACACACTCACATCAGCCTCCGCGCCCGGCTTGAGGGTGCCAATCTCCGCGCCGAATTCGAAGACGCGCGCGGCATTAACCGTTGCCCGCGCAATGACTTCTCGCAGGCTGAGTCCCAACAGCAAAAACTTGGAGAGTGTGGTCGCCAAATCGTAGACCGGCCCCTGAATATTCGCGGTGTACAGGTCGCTCGAAATTGTGTCCGGCATAAACTCTTGCTTCAGGCAGTTCTCCATCATCTCAAAAGAGAAGCTTCCGGCCCCGTGTCCCACGTCGAATAGCACGCCACGCTGGCGGGCTTCGAGCACTTCCGGCACGATTTTTCCGGCACTGTCTAGCAAGCCATGGGGGTGGCTGTTAAAAGCGTGCGTAACCACGTCGCCTTTCTTCGTCAGGGCAAGGAGTTCCCCAAGAGGCGTGTAGGAACCGCCAATGTGCATCATCAGCGGGAGCCCTGCCTCGTCGGCTGCGGCTCGCGCCCGCTTCATCCCTTCCAGATCATTCGGCCCGGTGTATTGCTTGGAGAAACGAATTTTGAATCCGACGATAAAGTCCCGATTTTCGCGCGCCACACGGGCAGCGAGTTTCGGATCGCAGTACCGCAGGTCTTCGAGCTCTCCCATGTTCGGCGTGCCTCCCGTCACCATGCCGATGGAAACCACATGCAGGAGGGCGCGAATGCGCGTGGCTACCCGCTCAATGATAAAGCGCCGGAAGGCTGGGAAACTAAAGGCGCCGGATGTCCCCGCATCCACAACGGTAGTCACGCCTCGCGTCACCGAATACGGATCCGGCTCGATACCGTAGGGCCCCACGTATGGGAAGACGTGCGTGTGAAGGTCAATCAGGCCCGGGGTCACGATTTTGCCTTCGGCGCGAACAAGCTGGCGGGCCTGTCTCGCCGGGATTTCCGGCTCCACGCACGCGATCTTTCCGTCGCGCACGGCAACATCGCGCGCGGCTTCGAGGCTCTGCGAAGGATCGATGACCTTCCCTCCCTTGATGACCAAGTCATAAGGCGTATCGTCTTCTCGGTAGCTGCGCTCCCGCGCGGGCGGGACCGCGGAAGCCTGCGCGCCTGTCCCCAGAGGAGCGGCAGCCAGAAGGAAGGAACCTCCCGCGCTTGCCAGCAGGCGGCGGCGAGAAAAACCCTGTGAGCGTGCTTGAAACGTGGCCATGAAAAGCTCCTGACAGAAATATTATCAAAGCGGAGCCATCAGAGCGAACCTGGGGCCGTTCCGGCTCCATAAGGCGGTGCATTACGGAGCGTCGCAGCAGCAATGATTGGAACGGCACGAGTCCGGTCCGCGAGAAATCCGGCCCGGGCGCTGGAGGCGGACGTGCTACGCCTACGTGGCTAGGCATGGCACGGGCAGCCTGCCCCGACCTGTCCCGATTGCTCTTATCGGGATGTGTCGGGGTCCCCCCCCGGCGAGCGGGACCGAGATTGCCGCGCTATGGAAGGCCGACACGGCCAAGATGGCCGTGCCACCACAAGGCAGAAATCCGCGGGCGTGGCACGGGCGTCTCGCCCGTGGGAGCAGGCGCACCGCCGAGGCGGCCGTGCTACGAGCTCAGACCGTCCTGGCCGGAGCGGCGGGGATGTTGGGGAGCGGCTTGCCTTGGCCCGGCCCGTGCACCTTCTGGCACGGCTTTTTCCGCCGAGCCAAATGGAGATAATCGATTACCAACTGGCGCTTGAGATGCTGGATCGCCTTGGCCGGATCCACACCCTTGGGGCACACGCGGGAGCACTCGCCGGCGAAGTGGCAGCGGAAAGCGCCGTGCGCGCTGCCCGTTACCAGGTTGCGGTCGCGCCGCCCGTCGTCACGAGTATCCTTGTTATACCGCTCGGCCGCCGCCAAAGGCATGGGCCCCAAGTACCGCGCGTCAGTGGCCAAGGTGGGGCAGGCAGCCATGCAGCAGCCGCACTTGATGCAGTAGCTGAACTGGAGATAGGCCTCGAGTTCCTCCGGAGACTGGTAGAACTCTCCTGCCGGGTCATTGATCTCCGCTTCATCGGCACGCACGATGTAGGGCTTTAGCGAACGGTGTTTCTCAAGCATGCTCAGCAAATCGGGGACCAGGTCGCGGACAATGTTGAAATTAGGCAGTGGCGCCACCGTGAGATCCGTCGCGGCGATGTGCAGGATCTGGGTGTTGCAAGCCAACGTCGGGTGCCCGTTCAGAAGCATGCCGCACGAGCCGCAGACTCCCATGCGGCACGAATAGCGCCAAGCGAGCGTAGCATCCACGTTGTCTTTGATGTAATGCAGGCCGTCCAGCACCGTCATACCCTCGCGCACGGGTATCTGGTAGGTCTTCACGTACGGCGCGCGATCGGTTTCAGGATTGTAGCGCGTGATGTGGAAATTGATCTGTCGTACGGTCTTGCTGCTTTCCGGCATGGTTACCCCCTTGGTCCTGCTATGGCGATGGCATGCACAGCGAGGGCCGCCCAGGTGCCGAGGCCGAACAAGCCCAGTCCCAACACCACAAAGACGAAGGTGATGGCCTTTTCGGCGGCAGGCTTAAGCGTCAACTCGAACAGGATGGTCCGCAGGCCATAGAGGCCGTGGTAGAGCGCTACTCCGAGGAGGAGGATGTAAGTGACGGTGAAGAACAGCCGGCTATCCCGAAACAGGCTGTTGACCTTGGAGATAGCTTCGCCGCCTTCAGGGGCGAACAGATGCGTGGTGCCGCCCATGTGCATGATGAGCATGTGGAGGCCAAGCAGGAACAGGATCACCACTCCCGCCGCCATGTGCCAAGTCCAGTATTTCGTTTCGCGCATCTCTCCTCCTCGTGCCGTTCCAACTTATCCTGGCGAACCCGCCTCGGGCGGATTTTGAGCCTCGCGCTTTGCCGAATCAGGTTGGAATGGCACTACTTTGCCAATCCTAGAAATTCATAGCCGCCGGCTGCGAGGAAAATCGCCGCCAGGATCATCATGATAATCAGCAACGGCCGCTGGACATTCAGGGACGTCTTGTAGGGATAGACAGGTTCGATGGGCCTGCCGACTGCGAATCCGAGTTCCACGAGCACCAGCCGCACGCCGTTGAAGGCGTGGTAGGCGAAAGCCGCAAAGACCAGAAACTCCCCGACCTTGAAAATGGGCTGGTGGAAGAATCCCCCTTCGACCCACGAGTAGATGCCCTTGGCCCGCAGGCTCGTAACTACAATGTGCATCAAGAAGTAGAGAAGGATGCCCAGGCCGGTAAGGCGATGCAGTATGTACGCGTAGCGCTCAACGCCCCAACGCCCACCCCCGAGCCATCCCCACAGTCCGAGCCGATTATCGTACGTTTTGATTTCGGCCATGCTTCCCCCTTCACCCTACCAATGCCTGCGTTCCGACAGGCAAATCCATTTGCCTAATTATTCGCAGCATCGACAAAATTATGAATTATGAAAGGTCAAAATCAACGCCCACGTCACGATTCGCCATTCCGACTTCATAATTCAGCATTTATAATTCAGAATTCACCATTCACTATTCGCAACGCCGCCTGTCAGTACTTTCGCTCCACCGGCTTCCAGGTGGTGATGGTCACCGGCTTGTATCCCAGTCTCGGTTTGCCACCGAGGTAGTAAACCATCGAGTGCATCAAGAACTTCTCGTCGTCGCGTTTGGGAAAGTCCGTCCGCGCGTGACCGCCCCGCGACTCCTCGCGTGCCAGACCCGCGAAGAGCAGCACCTCGGCCAAATCGAGCATATTTTCGGTCTCGAGCGCCTGGATGATGTTGGTGTTGTAGATCCGGCTCTTGTCCTGAATACTGATCTGCCGGAAGCGCTGCTTGAGCTCGGCGATCTTTGCCAGACCTTCCTCCATGGACTCGCCGGTGCGGTAAACACCCGCGTGCCTATCCATCAGGGTCCGAAGCTCCCGACGGATGTGTGCCGGGTTCTCGGTTCCGCTCTGCTTCAGCAGCCCGTCAAAAATTCGCTTCTCCTCGTCCTGCGCTTGGCTATCCGGCACATCGCTCAGCGCGGGATTCTGCACCAGGTACTTCGCGATCTCACCGCCCGTGATGCCGCCCCACACCAGACATTCCGCGGTGGAATTACATCCCAGCCGGTTGGCGCCGTGCATGGAGTGGCACGCCACTTCGCCGGCGGCCCAGATATTTTCCACTTTCGTCCGGCCGTCGATGTCGGCCTCGATGCCGCCCATAGAGTAGTGAGCCACGGGCCGGATGGGGATAGCCTCGGTGATCGGGTCGATGCCCACAAACTTCATGCACACTTCTCGTATCAGGGGCAGGCGCTTGTTGATCCGCTCGGCGCCCAGGTGGGTCAAATCGAGCTGGAGGTAATCGAGCCCGTCGGGCCCCGGGAAGCCGCGCCCCTCGAGGATTTCCGTTATCTCCGCCCGGGAAATGATGTCGCGTGGCGCCAGCTCCATCATCTTGGGCGCATACTTCTCCATAAAGCGCTCGCCCTTGTTGTTGCGCAGGTAGCCGCCTTCCCCGCGGCAGCCTTCCGTGATCAGGATGCCCGACGGCACCAGCCCCGTCGGATGAAACTGCAAGAATTCCGGGTCCTCCAACGCCAGACCCGCGCGGTAGGCAATGGCCTGTCCATCGCCCGTAACGGTTTGAGAGTAGGTGGTGAACCCATAAAGGTTCCCCAACCCTCCCGAAGCAATCAGGAGCGCCTTGCCGCGCAAGACGTAGAACTCGCCCGTCGGTGCATCGAATAGCGTAAGACCGGCGAAGCGTCCGCCTTCAAGGAGTAAAGCAGTAACGAAACACTCATCGTAGCGCTTGAAGTTGTGGTATTTGAGCAGGTTGTCATAGAGGGCTTGCATCTCGAAGAAGCCGGTCTTGTCCGCCGCCATGCAGGCGCGCGGAAAAGAATGCCCACCAAACGCCCTCTGCATAAGCCGGCCGTCCTCGCGGCGGGACCAAGGGACGCCCCAGTGCTCCAAGAGGCGGATTTCATCCGGCGACGTGGTCACAAATCGCTCCACTACATCCTGATCCGCCAGGAAATCGGACCCTTTCACGGTGTCCCAGGCGTGCAGCTCGAAGCTGTCCCCTTCCTCGGGGCGCATCACCGCGCCGGTGCCTCCTTCGGCACACACGGAATGCGAGCGCATGATCTGCACTTTCGACACGATGCCGATGTCGGCACTGCCCCGCGTTCGGATGCAAAGCTCCACCGCGGCGCGCAACCCGGCGAGTCCGGTCCCCAGAATCAAGACATCATGAGTTATTTGCTGCATGCTTCACGTACTCCTTGGTGCTCCTAGAGTGAGGGTCTTGGAAGAAGTGCCTTCACGAATCCGAGAAACCATCACACTTGCCCCCTCGACTCGCGTCACGCCGGGGTGCCTGGCACGGTGCGACGCCTTGGAGGAACGCCCTATATATATCCTACCGCCCACCGCGTCAATTGGGAATTGTCATCACGTCGGCATGCGCGTGCCAAGTCGTAGGGAGTGGTGGTAGCCACGGAGGCGCAGAGAGGCAGAGAAAGTGCGTTTCTTTTCAGTCTCTGTGTCTCCGCCTCTCTGCGGTGGGAAACCTTTCTTCACAGCTTTGAAGCTACATCTGCGCCACGCGCGGATTGGCCTCAGAGGCGCGGGATGATAGTATCTGCCACGCATGGCTGTTCTCACCGACTACGCGGGGCGCCAGGTCCGGCTCACGGAAGAACGTTGGGCGCACATCGCCGAGCATCCAGAAATGACGGGGATGCGAGTTGCCGTGGAAGAGACGCTTCAATCACCGACAGTTGTTGTAGAATCTCTGAGTGACCCTGCGGCGCAGCTCTATTACCGCTTTTATACCCGGACTTTGGTCGGAGGAAAATACTTGTGTGTGGCGGTCAAATTCTCCGCAGACGACGCGTTTGTCGTGACGGCATACTTGGCTGATCGGTTGAAGAGAGGAAAGGTACTATGGCCGGAAAAACCGTGAAGATGTGGTTTGACCCTGAGGGCGATTTTCTCGAAGTAACCTTCGACCAGAAGCCTGGGTACTTCCGCGCCACCGAAAACGATCAGGTTATGGAGAAAGTTGACGAGGCAGGCAATGTCATCGGGTTTTCGGTGCTGCGCGTCAGTGCTTTGAAGAAAGCTCCGCTCGAAATCTCCCTCCAATAGCTGGCCGCCCGAAGGCTAACTTCACCGTCCGGCCATAGAGCCTCGTAGCGCATCGCGAGGAGTGGGGATGCGGCTCTTCAAAACCCTTTGAGAACATCTCGAAAAGCCGCAGTCCCGCAAAGCGGGTAGCCACCGTCCCGCTCTGCGGGATGCCGTCGGCTTTTGTTGTTTTCGGATGGAAGAACCCACGGCAAGAAGAGCCCTTGCCGTGGCCACCAGGTGCTCACCCCTAACCCCTGGTCCCTGACCCCTGCTTTCCCCGCCCCAGCCCCCAGCACCTAGCACCCAGCACCTGTCCCCTGCTTTCCCCGCCCCAGCCCCCAGTCCCCAGCACCTAACACCCGACACCTGGCACCTGTCGAAGCCCAACCGACGTGCGAAGCCACACCGCTCGTAGACCCGAGGTGTAGAATATCGTGGGCCGCAGGCGTGCCGAAGCCTGAGAAGGAGGAAACAAAGCATGAAACGCAGAGAACTCTTGGCTGCCCTCGGGACTTTCACTGCCCTGAGACTGGACTCGCTGGGTGTGTCCGGCAAAACGGAGGCGCGCGCCGGCGAAAAAGCAAGCCGCGCTGGAGTGGGCAACTGGCCGTTTCCCAGTTCCGTCGCGCACAACGTATGGACTCGCTTCGACGCTGATGGTTTCCCCTTCCCTATTCCCGGATATGTGTATGACGGCGCAGAACTGCAAGGGGGAATCCCCCTGGGTGCTCTGGGCACCGGATACATGACGCTGGAAGGGAGCGGCAAGCTGGGGTTTTGTTCGATCTTCAACGATCTGGTGCCGCCGCGAAGACTTTTCTCCGACTGGCTGGTGGTGCAAGCCGGAACGAGGAATGTACCGCTCTCTTCAGCCCAAGTTTCCTATTGGGGCCATTACCCGGTTGCTGACCTTCAGGCCGAATTCCGCGAACTGCCGCTTCAGCTCGGGCTTAGGGCCTTTTCGCCGTTCATCGTGGGGGATGCGGCGGTGTCGAATACTCCCGTGGCGCTGTTTGAACTTGAACTCCGAAACGTTTCGGATCAGCCGTTGTCGCTCAATCTCGTCCTGAAGTTCCCTGCGCCGCCTGAAGGGAGCTCGCTGGCTGCCCGGGGGGAAGGCGTCGTCCAGCACCAACGCGAAGGAGGGACTCACTCTCTCCGCGCTGATGTTCCTGCGCGGGGAACGCGGCGCTTGCGCTTCGCTGTGGGCTGGTGCGCCGCTTCCTGGCGCGATAGTGGCGGCGAGCCACATTACAACCGCTACTCACAACGTTTTCGCGATGCAGGAGAGGTGGCTGAGTTTGGTCTCCGCCACCAAGACGCCCTTCTCGGGCGGGTGCTCGCCTGGCAGGCGGAGATCTATCGCTCGGACCTGCCGGAATGGCTCCGGGATGCTTTGGTGCAGAGCTTGTACAGCCTGGCCAAGAATTCGGTGTGGATCGCGCGCACCCGGAAGGATGAGTGGTGGGGTGAAGACGGCTGGGTCACACACAGCGAAAGTCACACGGGCTGTCCCATCGTCGAGACGATGGTTTGCCGCATGCACGGCCATTTCCCACTCCTCTTTTTCTTCCCGGAACTCGAGGCGACGACGCTCGACGCCTTTCGCCATTTCCAGATTGCCGACGGTGAAATCCCGTTCTGCTTTGGGACACCGACCAGCATGCGCGACCCTCGCTATCATTGCCAGCACCCGCTCAACTCCGGCCAGTACACCCAGATGATCCACCAGTTGTACCTCCGTACGGGCGATCGAGGGCAACTGCAGCACTTTTACGATTCGGCCAAGCGCGCCATCCGCTACCAGTATTCGCTGGACGATGACAACTGCGGGCTGGTGCACGACCAACCGCATACGCGTCCCGGCGAAGCCTGGCCCGCCAACCAGTTCTACGACGTCTGGCCCTGGCAAGGCACTTCCTGTTACGTGGCGGGGACCTGGCTAGCGACGCTGGCCGCCGGCAAGGCGCTAGCAGAAGCTGCGGGCGACCCCGACTTCGACCGCGAATGTTCCGACCGCCTGGCCAGAGCCCAGCGAGCTTTTGAAGAAAAGCTTTGGAATGGCGCCTACTACCGGCTTTGGAGCGACACCGGCGCGCAGAAGGTGAGCGAGGTCGCTCTTGCCAACCAGCTCATGGCCCAGTGGTGCGTGCGCATTGCCGGCCTTCCTGATGTTCTGCCTCGGGACCGGGTCGGGTCGGCGCTGGATACCGTCGAACGGTTGAACATGCGCGCCACAGCCTACGGGCTCATCAACGGAGTTACTCCCGACGCCAAGCCTTTCGACACGCAACTGAACCCCTCCGGTGATCACGCCAAGAACATCTTTGTAGGCGAGAATCTATGCGCCGCCATGACCTTCCTGTATCACGACCGCCAGGATGTCGGGCTCGAAATCGCCCGCCGACTGTACGAAGCCTTGGCCGTCAAAACTCGGTCACCCTGGAACCAACGCTGCCTGCTGAACGGGGAAACGGGCCTGCCCCAATGGGGCGACGACTATTACTCGAACCTGGTCATCTGGGCGCTTCCCATGGCGCTTGCTGGAGAATCGATTAGGCCTTTTGCAGAGAAGGGATTGGTCAAGCGCATGCTCGGCGCCGCGCGGAGAGGAGAAGGTAGCGCAGCCTAGTCCGTCAGTTGACGGATAAGTCTGCGACTCTTGTTTTGGAACGAGCAACAGCCGTCCGTCAGCTGACGGATTCGAGAACCCGCCCGCCATGGAGATCGGCGGACCTCCGGCCGCGGCGGGCGCGACGCGCTTCACCGCACGGTAGAACAGAAAGGATGGATTGTATGATGAACAATTCGATGATGAGCAGGCGTGCATTCGTCCTTCTTGCAGGAGCTTGCTGCATAACTGCGCGGCGAGGACAAGCCAAACCGTCGGTTCTGCAACTTCAACTTGACGCCCAACCAGATGGCGCTGCGTGGTGCTGTGGGCCGGGCAAGGTCTACGTGACGAACCTACAACATCGCGCTCGTTTTACTTCACTCGATTGGTTGCAGGACGGAGTGCTGAGTGTGGGGCTGGTTGTGCGGGAACCCGTAGCAGTTCACCTCCAGATCGCCCTTCCTGGCTTTGGCCGTGTAATGGTGACTCTGGACAACCAAGGTCAGGGCTACGAGGAAGGGCCAAGGAAGCCGCTGTCAGTCCTGAATGAGGCCCTCAAAAGTCGCTTGGCTCGATGCGGGCGCAGGCTGAAGGAAACAGGTCAAGCAAAGGAGACCGGTGGGCATCTAGATCGCGCCGAGGAGCTGAGCCGGGCGGGCAAACTCGGAGATGCGTTGCGGGAAGCCATCGTAGCGGGAGAGGAGATCGAATTCTCTGCGAGCCAAGACCGTCTTGCCGGAAGTAGCAAGATCTCGGATGCGCGCATTTCCGGTATTCTGTTCGGCGAACGCCTGGGCAATTGGGCCATCGGTGTGGGACCCGATTGGCCATTGGGAACCGACCCCCCTGATTTCCTGCTGCCGCGTGAAGTGTGGCCGACTATTGCCGAACTTTGCGACGGCACCACCATTCCGAGCTTCTGGCGCTGGATCGAACCCGTGCGCGGAACTTATCGCTGGAAACCCTTAGACGAGATCCTGGACTTCTGTGAACGCCAGGGTATGGCTGCGAAGAGTTTCAGCATCTTCTGGGGTGGAATCGGCGGGACTCCGCCGTGGTTTCGGGAGCTCGGGTTCGAGCAGCAAAAAGCCGCCATCGAGCGATGGTGCCGGACTCTCGTCCAGCGGTACCGGGGGCGCATCGTGGCCTGGGAAACCGTGAACGAAATGCATGATTGGGGGTTCGCAAATCCCCGCCGCTGGTCACACGAGCAGCTTCTTGAGGTTACGCTTCTGGTCAACGAAATCGTGGGCGCCCTGGATCCGGCCACGCCAAGAGTAATCAATCACTGCTGCATCTGGGGGGACTATGTGCAAGGACTGGGCGAGGGATTCTGGACTCCGCTAAGCTTCCTGGAGGAAGCTCTCCACCGCGCCATCCCGTTCGAGGGGATCGGCCTCCAGTACTACAACCCCGGTCGTGACTTGATGGAATGTGCGGCCCACCTGGATCGGTTTTCCCGGCTGGGCAAGCAGATTTGGATTACGGAAATGGGCACTCCTTCAGAGCCAGCACGGAGCCGGGGTGGGCAGGTCGATCCCATGGACGGTTGGCGCGGCCCCTGGTCACCAGAGCGCCAGGCCGACTGGTGCGAACGCTGGTATTCTATGGCCCTCGCGCGCCGGTTTGTTCGGGCGATGAACTGGTGGGATATGGTGGATTCACGTGCCTTTATCGCCAGCGCAGGGCTGCTCGATGCCGACTATAAGAAAAAGCCTGCGTTTGACCGCGTTGTAAGGCTATGCCGGCGGCTGAAGGTCGGGGCCCCTGGCAAAACATCCCCAGGCTAAGATAGTTGACGACAAGAATAGTCATACCTCAAACCTAAAGCCAGGCGCCAGGTGCCGGGTGCTAGGTTCTGGGTGCTAGGTGCTGGGGGCTGGGGACAGGGAAGGCGATGGGGAGAGAATGAATGGAGTCACGCGGGCAGGGTCCAGCCATTGGCTCCATGGTTGTCCGCGGTGAGGACCCCAAGAACAGTGACGAGTGACTCGCCGAGGCGGGACGGGTGACAAGCGGGAAAGGCGGTGCCGGGTATCGGGTGACGGCTGCCAGGTGTGAGGTTTCACCGAGGAGGTGATAGCGCCGCCCGCCGATGGGGAAATTACTGTCCGAGCAAATATGCCGTGCGCAGATGATTGAAGTTGACCACGTCAATCCCGTGGCGTTCCAAATAGCCTGCCAACCGGAAATCATCCGTTAACACCAGAAACTTCCCTTTGGCACCGTGAACAATCCCAGCATCGGTCAGACCGAACTTAGGGAAGTAACGCTCTTGGGCCAATTCACGACTGGGAGTGAAGTTCTCCTGGAAACGTTGAATGGCAAGAGAGAATCTCTGGAACACAGAAAACCGAATGGCTTCGGGTAACTGACCAAGCAAGTTGCTGGCCTCTGTAAGCACGCTGGGAGTGGTTACCACTTGCTTGAAAAGCTGAATCAAGCTTGTTAGGCAGTCGAAATCCTCAGGTATGAATTGCCTGGTTCGTTTGAATCGCTGGATGCTTTTCCGGTTGTGAAGACCCACAAAGAAAAGGAGAAGAAGATTCGTATCGATCAGAAGGCCTTTGTCCTTGTAAGCGTTTATTGCTTCCACATGGCTATTCAACTGACGCCACCTCACGGATTTTCATAGACAAGACCTCACCTGTAGATGCGTCAATTTTGAAAACCTTGAATCCGCGCGGGGCCTTCCCGCCAAACTGGGCGAGGACAGAAGAGAGATCGTATCCTAATGTGATATACCAGCAATTGTCGTCTCGTTCCACTTCCTCGACCATCAAGTTTCCAAACTGCGAGCCGTACAATTCTCTGAAGTACTCCACGGCTCTGCCTGCGGCGTCTTTGACACTCATCATGGCGGCTTACCTCGCTGTGCCCCTTTGGTTTGCCGGCCGCTCAACACGTTACTGTCTGCCAGTCGGTCGCGTCTATCCGAGCAGCAAGCTCGCTGCCGATTATTCCCGTTTTGCGTTCAGGAATCAACCTCCCCCTGCCCAATCAGCCAGCATTCCCACTTTCGTATCCCGGGCAAGCGTGATTGTACATCGAAAAGGCAGGTGCCGGGTGACAGGTGCTGCGTGCTGGCAATTGGCGATTGTCGATTGACGGTTGAGAACAACAGGAGGCTGGAGACTGGAACAGCAGGGGCGAAAGGAAATTGTGAATTCTGAATGATGAATGATGGATAGGAAGGGCAGGCGCTCGGGTTGCCATTAGGAGTGGCGACTCGCTGGTTTGGTAGGGGAGCGCTCCCCGACTTCATCGGGGCAGGCTGCGCTCCCGCGCGAGGCGGAAACCCTCCCCCAAGGAGCTATCAAGAGCGAGCCACAGAGGCAGGATGCAGGAGTCAGGAGTCAGAATTCAGGAGTCAGAAGCCCGGAGGCGGATGGAGGGACCCAACACGGACCCCCCAAAACTCAAGGGTGAGAATCAGACGTGCAACGTCACCCGCAACTCCCCTCTGCACCTTTCAATCTTCCATTTTTGCCTTTTGATTTACCCTTTGCCTTTCACCCAGGAAGGCTCCAGCCTTTGGCTCCGCGGTTGTCTGCGGCGAGGACGTGCACTTGAGCCTCGACGCCACGCTGCGCCAGCGTTTGCCGGATGAGTTTGCCTACGGCTGCGGCGTTGCCGCGCGTGAAAGCCAGCATGGAAGGACCCGCGCCGCTCAGGCACACGCCCTGCAAGTCCGGGTGCTGCAAGGCGAGGACTTCAGAAAAGCCTGGCAGCAGCGCCGTGCGGTAGGGCTGATGCCAGCGGTCGTCAAAGAAGGCGGGGTGAAAGTCCGTCTTGCCGGAAAAAAGCTGCGCCGCCAAGACCGCCGCGCGTTGTAAATTGTGCACCGCATCGGCGCGTGAATATTGGTCGGGCAAGACCTCCCGAGCCTTTTGCGTCGGCAGGCCGTAGTCCGGGACGACCAGCACCAGATGCAGGGTATCCGGCACGGGGCACGAGTACGCCAGCACGCGCTCGCCGTGCTTGACGGCCACGGTGAACCCGCCATGCCAAGCGGCGGCAACGTTGTCCGGGTGGCCTTCGCGCAGGGCGGCCAGAGAAACCAACTCTTCGTCGAAAAGCGTTCGGTCCGCCAGCCAATGGCAAGCGGCCAAGGCGCCTACGATGGCGGCGGCGCTCGAACCCAGACCCACGCCCACCGGAATCTGGTTGTCAATCTCCAAGTCGAAGCCGCGCGGCTTGCTCCAGCTTTGTAAGACTTCCCAGATGGTGCGGCCAATAAGGTTATTGGAATCGGTGGGAACCCGCTCGGGGGTTACTCCCGAGTAGCGGAGGGTAACAGCGCCGTCGCTGCGCGGCGAGACGTGGAGGTCCAGGTACAAACTCAGGGCCAGCGCCGCGCAATCGAAGAGGCAACCCAGGTTCGCGCAGGTTGCCGGCACTCGTACGGAGAATCGCTCACTCATGGCCACGCCCACTCAGCAAGCGGCAGGGGTCATCATAAGCGAGACGGGCCGCTGCCGACAATATCGAAAATCCGCGCGACGGCACTGGGCGCGTGGACATTCAGCAGGCGGGTGCCCGCCGGCCTTTCGAGGAGGCGGGTCTCTTGCCGTGGGATGCCAGCCTAGGCTATGCGGTTAGTCAGTCGGGGGCTTGGCCTCTTCGAGGATGAAAATCGCCGTGTCAGCCCGCAGGTTGGGGAGAAGTCTCACCTCGGTGCACTTCCCGGGGGTGGAGGTCCGAAGCGGGATTTCTCGCAGGACCTTTAACCCGGCTTTTCGGCAGAAGTCCCGGAAGTCACCGAGGGTCGTCAGGTGGATGTTGAGCGTTTCGTACCACTCATAGGGAAGCTTTTCGGTCTTCGGCATGCGCCCTCTGAGGAGAAGCTGTAAACGCACCAGCCAGTGAGCGAAATTCGGAAAGCTGACGATACATCGCTTGCCCACCCGCGCCATCTCCCGGATGAGGACCATCGGCCGATGCAATACTTGGATGGTATTGGTGGAGATGACGTAGTCCACGGACTTGTCCGGGTAGTCAGCCAATCCTTCGTCCAAATCACCGTGGTGAACGCTCAACAGACCCTTGGCGACACAGGCTTGGATGCAGCCATCAGACAGCTCAATGCCCTCCGCCCGGACCTTTTTCAAAACCTTGAGCGCCAGGAGAAGGTCACCCTCGCCGCAGCCCAAATCCATGACACGTGTGCCCTCTTCGATGAGGCTGATAATCAACTTGTGTTCCGGAGTAAGGCGTGCGAACGCCTCCGCCCCATTTAATCGAATCTCTTCGTTTAACCCACCCATAAGCTACGCCTTCTGGTTCCAACCGTGACTAAGAAAGTTCGTGATGAGCGAACTTAGTCGTTCAGATTCCAGCAAGAAGGCATCGTGCCCGTGGTCGCTCTGAATTTCCGTGAAAATCACATAGGCGTGCACGCGTCGCAGAGCGCTGACAATTTCTTTCGACTGGTATGTCGGGAACAACCAGTCCGACGAAAATGAGATGACAAGAAACTTCGCATTGACCCGGGCAAAAGCCTCTTCAAGACCCCCGGGGGTTTGGGTCAAGTCGAAGTAGTCCATCGCCTTCGTGATGTAGAGATACGAGTTTGCATCGAAGCGATTGACAAAATGATCGCCCTTGTAGCGCAGATAGCTTTCCACCTGAAAATCGGCCAGAAAATTGTAACCATAAGCAGACTTGTCTTGCAGCCTGCGGCCAAACTTCTGGTGCATCGAACGGTCGGAAAGGTAGGTAATGTGGCCGATCATCCTGGCAATGGCCAGACCCCGGCGGGGGAGTGTCTTCCCGTAGTAGTCTCCTTCCCGCCAGTTGGGATCGGATTGAATAGCCTGGCGGCCGACCTCGTTGAAGGCAATAGCTTGGGCCGACAGCTTGCTCGTGGTGGCGATAGGGATAGCGAGGCGCACCATGTCAGGGTAACTGACCACCCACTGCAAGACTTGCATCCCGCCCGTTGACCCGCCAACCACACAGAGCAACTGCTTGATCCCCAAGTGGTCGATCAGGACCTTCTGCGCGTTTACCCAGTCGCGAATGGTGACGATCGGGAAAGCGAGGCCATAGGGCCGCCCGGTCTGAGGATTGATCGAACTGGGTCCGGTCGAACCCTTACATCCTCCGATAACATTGGAGCAGATGACGAAGTGTTTTCGGGTGTCAAACGCCTTGCCCGGCCCGATCATGATCTCCCACCAACCAGGTTGCTTGTCACGAGGATGATGGTATCCGGCCGCATGGGCGTCCCCGGAGAGCGCATGCACGACGAGAATGGCATTATCCCTGGCTTCATTCAGTTCGCCATAGGTCTCGTAGGCAAGAGTAATGGTTCCCAGTGTTCGCCCGCACTCCAGCGCCATCTCGTTGGGCGGCGCAGCAAAGGTGAGGTACTTGGTATCGACGATTCCGACCGACCCCTCGTCCACCATACTGTCCTTCCTCTATTTCCCCCGTGACCGCTGTTGGCGCCTTCGAAGCCCGATGAGGTGAAACCGCCGGGCCGAAAGCTCACTCCACCCTGACCTAGTGCCCGGATGCCTCGAGTGCCTGGTCAATGTCCGCGATGATGTCTTCGATATTCTCCAGGCCGATCGAGAGCCGGATGAAGTCCTCGGTCACGCCGGTTTCAGCCCGTTCCGCAGGGGTCAGTTGCTGATGGGTCGTGCTGGCAGGGTGGATGACCAGGGACTTCGCATCTCCAATGTTGGCTAAGTGGGAAAGCAGCTTGACGGCATTGATGAATTTGATTCCGGCCTGCAAACCGCCCTTGATGCCAAAGCCCAGAATGGCTCCGAAACCGTGCCGCAGGTACTTCTTCGCCAGCGCATGCGTGGGATGACTGGGCAGCCCCGGATAATTCACCCACGTCACGGCGGGATGATTCTCGAGGAATTGCGCGACCTTCAGTGCGTTGTCACAGTGTCGCTGCACCCGTAACGAAAGAGTCTCGATTCCCTGCAAGATTTGAAAGGCGTTGAATGGACTCAGGGCCGGGCCGAGGTCACGGAGCAATTGAACCCTTGTTTTGATGATGTAAGCCAGTTTCCCGAATGTCGCCAGGAATTGCAGATTGTGATAGCTGGGATCCGGCTCCACCAGCGACGGAAACTTCCCGTTTGTCCAGTCAAAATTCCCTGAATCGACGATGATGCCTCCGATCGAGGTGCCATGGCCACCCAGAAACTTGGTCAGCGAGTGAACGATGACGTCCGCGCCCCACTCGAAAGGACGGCAGAGGTAAGGCGTCGCCACGGTGTTGTCAATCATGAGCGGAATTCCAGCCTCATGAGCAATCTTGGCCACCGCCGCGATGTCAAGCATATCGTTCTTGGGGTTGCCCAGCGTTTCGGCGAAGATGAGTTTGGTTTTTCGAGTTATGCATCTCCCGAAATTCTCCGGGTCCGCCGGATCGGCGAAGGCAGCCTCAATGCCTAACTTGGGGAAGGTGTGATGGAAGAGGTTATAGGTGCCACCGTAGAGGCTCGTGGATGAAACAATCTGGTCTCCGGCCTGGGCAATGTTCAGGATGGCGAGCGTTTCGGCAGCTTGCCCGGAGGCCGTGGCCAGCGCCCCAACTCCGCCCTCGAGCGCCGCTACCCGTTCTTCCAGCACCGCCCAAGTCGGATTCATAATGCGGGTGTAAATGTTGCCGAATTCCTTCAAGGCGAAAAGGTTGGCGGCATGGGTTGTGTCTTTGAAAACATAGGAAGTGGTCTGGTAAATAGGGACGGCCCGCGCCCCGGTGGTAGGATCGGGAAGTTGGCCTCCGTGCAGAGCGATCGAGTCGAAACCAAGTTTTCTTTCCAACGGATCCTCCTGTTTGAGATGTCCAACGCAGCTTTATCGAGAGCGCCCCTCAGGACGCCTGCTGCAAGGGGGTCCAGAGACCTAACGGCCTTTCCCACCAGGAGAGGGGATTCGAAAAACTCTCTTCGCCTCTCCCCATTTCCCCTTAGTGGGCGGGGGATTGCCACTTGCCCCGATTCTCCCGGGGCGGTTGGCGCGGCACCGTCGGGACCCTACCCGCGAGGTCGGGTGATTGCCAGGGAGCCCACGACCAGCCTCAAACTGCCGCGGCGGGCGCGGGGCTCAGGTAACGCTCTTCGAAATCCGCCAGCTTGGGCTGAATAGCCTCCGCCTCCTCTAATTTCCCCGCCAATGCGCCGAGAGTCTTCAGCCCGTTTCCGGTGATGGTCAGGACGATCGATTCCTTGGGGTTCAAAAGGCCCTGCCGAATGAGCTTGCGAGCCACCGCCACCGTGACGCCGCCTGCGGTCTCAGTGAAGATGCCCTCGGTTTCGGCCAGCAGCCGGATGCCCTCGACGATTTCTGCGTCGTTGACGTCTTCCCCGGCGCCGCCGGTGCTGAGGATAGTCTTCACCGCAAAATACCCGTCGGCGGGGTTGCCGATGGCGAGGGACTTGGCAATGGTCCGGGGCTTCTGTGGCTCGATCTCGGTGGTGCCGCGCTTCGCCGCCGTCGTGATGGGGGAACAGCCGCTCGCCTGGGCGCCAAAGAATTTCGTCTGCACAGGCTCGACCCAGCCGAGCTTTCTCAGCTCTTCAAAGCCCTTGTAGACCTTGGTAATGAGGGAGCCGCCCGCCATGGGTACCACAATGTTCTGCGGCAGGCGCCAGCCTAGTTGCTCGGCAATTTCGTAGCCGACCGTCTTGGAGCCTTCGGCGTAATAAGACCTCAGGTTCACATTCACGATGCCCCAGGAATATTTCTGCGCAATCTCGCTGCAAAAACGATTCACCTGGTCGTAGTTGCCGCGAATCTTGACCAGGGTCGCTCCGTAAATCTGCGTGCCGATGATCTTTTCGGTTTCGAGATCGGCGGGAACAAAGATGAAGCTCCGCAAACCCGCGCTGGCGGCCTGTGCCGCCACCGCGTTCGCCAGGTTGCCGGTCGACGAACAGCCCACCGTGTCATAGCCGAACTCGCGCGCTTTGCTGAGTGCGACAGCCACCACGCGGTCCTTAAAGGAGAGCGTGGGATGATTCACCGCGTCGTTCTTCACATAGATTTCGCGCGCGCCCAGCACCCGCGCCAGGTTGGAGGCCGTCAGCAAAGGAGTGAAGCCTGTCTGCTGACCCACCCAGGGCTCGCCCTCCAAGGGCAGGAGTTCACGATATCGCCACATATTGGCAGGACGGGGCGCAATATCTTCACGCCGCAGGTCGGCCCAAAGCCGCCCATAATCGTAGACGACCTCGAGTGGCGCCCAACATTCCTCGCAGGCTGCCAAGGGTTCCAGGGGATAGGTACGCTCACATTCGCGGCACTTCAGATGAACCATATAACTCATTGCTCCTCCGTCCTTGCAGGGTGCTGAAAAATGCCCGTAGAGGCGCTCCCGCAGAGCGGGACGGCAGCCCGTCGGCTGACAGGCCGGGATGCCGGTCCCGGAGGCTGGCCCGCCGCTATCCGTCGTCTGACGGACAACCCGTCAGCCGACGGGTTCGACTCCCTGGCGACGGTTCTAGCCATTTTTCAGCACCCCGCGAGCCTTTTCATCCGAGCGAACCGGGCAACATGTGGGGAAATGCAGGAGAGTTTAGGGTAGAGGCTAAAACTAAAAAGCCCCTTCCGGTTGGGAAGAGGCTTCATACAGACCTTGCAGCCCCTCTCATCTCCCCCATTTCCGGGCGGGAGTTGGCACCTGTCCCCCGATGTTTCATCGGGGCGGTTGTCGTGGCGTCATCGGGCCCGTCCCTCGGCCACTCTGGATGAGATTCAGGGTCTCTGAATCAAATATTCAATTGTCCAAGACATCGTACGAAAACGCTTGGCCCGTGTCAAGGAGAATCCACAGAGTTTCGCGAAGCTTCTCACAACCCGAGAAACGTTCGTTCCCTGTTATTTGCCCGTTCGGGCTGGCGCCGGCCGCGGCAGCGCCGGAACGACCGCCAGCGGCACCCTCGCAAATGCAACCTGGTCATGCGCGGGATCCAGCACATTGACCTGCAAGGTGTACCGGCCCGGCCGGAACTTTGCGAGCGGAATCTGCACAAAGTAACTTGCCTTTCCGGCGGGAGATTTCAATTCCTTGCCAGGAAACGGTCCGGCATCCGCCACCTTCGCGCCGCCCCGGAAGAATGCCAGCGCCACGGAGGGCGGTAGGGCGGGGGCGTTCGGGGCATCCGTCGCACGCGGTTTGGAAGCGGGCTTGCCGCTGTAAGACTCAAGCACCACGAAGAGATCCTGGTTCGTGCGGAAGACCCGCGTCACACTCGGCAATACGGATTTGCCTTCCGCCATCAGAGGGTTGTCATTTTCGTTTCTCGACCTGTTTCTGCGCCCACTGCCCGGCGCGCTTGCTTTCACCTCGTTCGAAAGCACCACCGAGCTTAGGGACAGTCCAGACGCCTGCACGGGAGGCAAATCGAGCGGTTGCTCGAAGGTCCCCATTTTCCCACTTTGGTTTTCCCTGACCAGAACCTTCAGTTGGTACTTGCCGGGTGGCAGCACCAGGCTGCCTTCGTAAAGGAAATTGCCGGCCAGCAACACGTCGTACGCTTCACCGCCCACCTTCACCGGCAGCGTGTCCCGCAGCACTCCGGCAGGCTTTCCGGCGGGGTCGGTGGCGCGCCAGATGAAATCGAATTCCGTTTCGCGCGTGTTGGATTTCTTCAGCAACTCCACCGCTGAGCCGGGAATTTTTGCCGCGAGCACAACATAATAGGTTTGGTCCGGACGGAGGAAGTAAGAGGCGTCCACCACAAAGGGCAAATCCAGAAATGGTTGGTCGAGGTTCACCGCCTGCTGGAGCTGCATTTCCTTGTCTTCGCGCGTGAACTGGCGGAAGTTCTTGGGGGCGAAATAACCGGGGCGCGCTTCAACTTTCACACCGGGCCGGGTCACCTCGACGTGGATTTTCCGGAACCGGCCGTCGGAGCGAGTGTTCGTGGGCGAATAACCCAACATATAGTAACTGGAGTTTTCCGTCTGGACTTCCTGGAAAGCCTGGCCAAAATCGTTGGTGTCGTAGAAAGTTCTGCCCCCCGTATCCTGCGCCAACGAGGCGAGCGTTTCGCGGCTGCTGTGCATCGAGGAAATCTGGGAAGAGACGGCCGAACCACTGTACACGGCCGTGCCTGAAGGGCTTGCCGCAGATGCATCGCCGCCGGGCGGCAGGGCCATCAAGCCGCGCGTATCCATGGTGTACAACGAGACGTTCGACTGGTTGGCGGCATCGATGGTGGCCCGCAACTGCGCTTGATTCTCGATCCCGGTGCTCGTGACGCCGCTCGAAAAGTGAATCACCGACTTCCGCCCCACCACCCCGCGCAACATTTCCGCCAGGGATTCGATGGCTGCAAGCTTCTGGTCGGTGTTGAAGATATTGAACTCTGTTTCGTCGGGCGTGAAGGCGGCGGAAACATCCTGGGCCACCACCTCCTCGCCAGAGGCGCTGGTCGTGCCTGCCTCGCCCTGTGAGCCTGCTTCCGCCAATACCGAAGACTCCTCACCAATGCGAATGCTCGTAAGAGCCTTAGCGATCGAATCGCGGTCGTTGGTGAAGTTTTGGAGCACGCGCAGGCTTGATGTGTAAGTTACCACCGCCACAAGATCCGCCGGCGTCAGCCTTTTCTGAACGAAATTGGTTGCTGCTTCAAGGGCGCGCATCAAGTCGTCCGGCTGCATCGACGACACGTCGAAAAACAGCAGCATGAGCCGGTGGTCCTGCAGGACACGCGCCGGTGAAACATCCGGCGGCAGCTTACCCAGGTCGATCGTGGGCGGCGGGGCGCCCGTGGCGGTTGCTTGCGCCAGCTTTTCAATGTTCTCCAGGCTGAAGGACGTGATGGTTTGTGGCACGCCGTCTTCCAGAACTCGGAAGTCTTTCGCCGTCAGGTCGGTCACCAGTTTCCCATTCTTGGCCGTTACCCGGACATCTACTAACACGACATTGGTCTGAGCGCGAAGAACGAACGGTCTTGGAGACGGGGCGGTCTGTTGCCCTCCCGCTCCCGGGCCCTGCCCGGCAACAGCCAGGGACGTCACCGCCCAGCCAAACACCATCACTGCCCTTAAGGGTTTGGTGAGTAACATGCGAATGCCTTGTCCCCTATCAGAATCTCACGCGCAGCGAAAAGGTCACGGCGCGCATAGCGCCCACGCTGGTAACGCGCCCGAAGCCCTGCCCGTTGACCACCGTTGCCAAACCAGCGAATGTCGGGGTGTTAAAAATGTTGTCCGACTCGATGCGGAAATCAGCGCGAATCCCCCGCTCTCGGGAGATGGTCATCAACTTGTCGAGCGACATATTGAAATTAACTGTTCCCGGTCCGGTAATCGTATTACGTCCCGCACCGCCAAATTCGCCCGGAGCTGGAAGCGAGAACGCGGCGGTATTGAAGAATTCCTGCGTGGTGCGCTGCGAACGCGGGAGTTCGACGGGCAGGCCCGTGGCATTCGCGCGCAGGTTGGAAATCGCTGCCGTCCCTCCCCTATTGCTGAGGTTTCCCAGTACCCGGGCCGTGTAAGGGTTGCCGGAGTGGATAGTCGTTATGCCGCTGATCTGCCAATTCCCGAACGCACGGGCAAGCAGGCCGCCCTGATGAAGCCAGCGACGCCGCTCACCGAACGGGAGTTCATAGGTGTGGTTGATAGCCAGCCTGTGTCGCATGTCGAAACTCGAAAGCGCTCGTTCCGCCTGCACGTCGAGGTAGTTCTGCACAACCGTTCGTCCCGCGCCTCCCACGCTCCCTGCATCGTCAATCGACTTCGAATAGGTGTACGTGCCGCTCATCGAGAAGCCGCTATGAAACTGGCGGCGCAGCCCGACTTGCAGCCCATGATAGATGGATGCCGCGCCGGAAGTCTCGTACGTAAAGGCCAGAGCATTCTGTAAGGCCACTTGCTGGCCGGAAGTGAGCGGCGAGCCCGGCGCGGACTGGTTCGGCGCCAGAAGCAGATCCAGCCGGGTCCCTTTGGTGCCCACATACCCGAGGGAAAGAATGAGGTTTCGGGCGATTTCATCTTCGATCGAGAAGTTCCAGGTCTGCGCGTAAGGAGTGTGGAAATTCGGGTCTACGGCGTAGGTGTTACGCAGAATATTCGATCCCAGTTGCGGGAAGCCGTTTTCAAGCGTCAGCACATTCTTCGCGGTCGTGACCAGCGTGGAAGCTTGGGCGAAGGGCGGCTGGCTGGCCATGTTCGAGAAGATCCGGGAATAGATACCGCCGTCGTAAAAGATGCCGTAACCCGCGCGCAACACCAGAGTGTGTTGCGACCAGGGACGGTAGGCCAGGCCCACACGCGGCGCGAGGTTGTTGGCATCCCCGCGGAGCAGTGAATTCGGCAGAGTTCCCGGGTTCTGGCCCGTAATGACTGCCGCCGAAGAAAACCCGGGAGCGAAGGTCAAGTCCGCAAGGTGGCCGTATTTTTCCGTGAAGGGAGCGAAGTATTCATAGCGCAGGCCATAGTTGATCGTCAGATGCGCGGCGACTCGCCAGTCGTCCTGAAAGAATCCTGAATACACCCACGACCGGAAGTAGTTGCTGTTGTCCCCGAAGCGAACTGACGTGGTCTGCGGGAGACCCAGCAGAAAATCCGCCATGTCGAATCCCGTGTTAGGAACTGGAAGACCGTTGGGGGTGAAATCACTGGTTGTATAGCCGCTGAAGGTGAAAGTCCCGCGCGCATCCGGGGCCGTCAGCGTGTTGACCTGCAAGCGCCGCAACTCGCCGCCCATGCGAATGTTATGTTTGCCTACGTTGCGAAGAAAAATGTCCACCATCCTGAAGGTTTGATTGCGCGTGAGGGAGGGGATGACTTCATTCAGCGCTCCGAAGTTCGTAAACTGCGTGATCGGCAAGCCCCAGTCCATGGGGTCTGTCGAGATACCCTGGATTCCCAGCTCACCGGCAATGTCCTGCTTGAATGCAAAGGGAACGAGGGTGGAGTTCCTCTGGCGACTGAAATTCACCGTAAGGGTATTGACCGTGCGCGGCCCGAGCGTGTGAATCTCCGTAAGGTTCAGGTTTTGGCCGCGGATGGAAGTAGTCGAGGTCAAGGTGGGAAAAGTCGATACCGACTGCCGACGCGCAGAATTGAAGAAGTACATGCCGTTGATGCTGTCTTTAGCCGAGAACTGGTGCCCGATGCGGCCCATCACCCGGTCGTTGTCGTTCGGCAAAGATTCCTGAAGGTGAAAGTTCTGAACTGAGCCCGGCAAGTTCGGCAAGGGTATGTACTGCAGCAAGCCCAGGGCGGCCTTGTCCATCCGGACGGTGGGAATGCCATTACCGGGGAACGGCGTTCGCGGGCCCGCTGCGTTGGACGATGGATCATAAATGATCGGAACCGTTCCTGCCGTGGTTTGAGCCTGAGAAAAATCTCCGCCGCGTTCGGCAGCCGTGGGGACCGTGGCAAAACTGTCAAAGGGGCTCTTGGTACGCTGCAACTGGTAACTCACGAAGAAGCTCGTCTTGTTCCCGCCGTTATATATCTTGGGGATGACGAGGGGACCGCCAATAGTTGCGCCGAAGCGCTCCGAGTAGGATGGAACCTGGGGAGACTGCGCCACATTCAACGGATAAGGATGAGCATCAAAGGCCGAATTGGTATATTGCTCGCTAAAGTTTCCCCGGAGGCGATTCACCCGTGCGCGGTTCCTCGCCCCATTCCCGCCGCCACCTCCCAATCCTCCTCCAGGTCCAAAACCTCCGCCAGGTCCAAATCCTCCTCCCGGCCCAAATCCTCCCCCGCCAAACCCGCCTCCTCCCCCTCCAAATCCTCCCCCGCCGCCACCGCCGCCAAATCCCGGAACCTGTCCTTGCTGCATGCCGTCGGGAGGTCGCTGAAACAAGCCCCGCATTCGATCCCCACCCTCCCCAGGCGTGGAAGCGGAGATGCCGGCGCCTCCGGAAAGCAGGAATGAATTCGCGGCGCTGGCGGACATATCAGTTTCCAGGTCTACCGAACTCTCGCCCTGCGGGGCGCCTCCGACCGAAGATTGGTCGACAAACCGGACGCCGCCTTCGTTCCCGCCGCCGTTTGTTTCCGCCGCCAGATTCGATTCATTTCCCTGCGTGGCCATGGGCGGCCTTGGCGCCGCCAAGGCCTGGGCGTTCTGTGGCAGCCTTTGTCCCGAGGGTCGGCCCGTCGGCTGACGGGCGGAAGCGTTCGCTGTTCCAGGCGTGTTGAACACCAAAACAACGTTTACCTTCAGACTCTTCCCTTCGGTCACGGGAATGGGTTCCCGGACGTCAGTTTGAAACCCCACCAATGAGACTTCCAGCTTGTAAGTACCGGCACTAAGCCCCATGAATACGTAGTTTCCAGCCTCGTCAGTCCAGCTCACCTTCCGCTCACCCGTCTGTGGACAGGTGAGCAGCACCGTCGCACCCGGGACCGCGACTCCGCCGGGGCCGCGCACGTGACCGGTGACCGTCCCAGAAGCTACTGCCTGTGCTGCCAGCCCAGCCGGAATTGACGCGGCGAACATACTCACGAATGCCGCAATCCTGAGAATCCCTCGAGACCGTTGAAACGCACTCCGCCGCATCATTTAGCCCTGAACCTCACCCGGTATTACGTATCCAAATTGATTTCGGTTACACCCCGATCCGTCGGCAATAGACCAAGTCGTCTGAGCCCAGAGGCGGGCAGCCAATTGACTCACTGATCCATTGATCCATTAACCCAATGGGCGCTCGGTTGAGAGTCGAGAGTTGAGAGTCGAGTTGACCCAATCGATGAACCAATGAAGCAATAAGCAGAGGCCGCTCCCTTTATCGACGGATCGGGGTTACACGCCCCGATCCCGAGACTTTAACCGCACAGGCAGATTCGGGCCGCTTCATACTTCGGGATCGGGGCACGTAACCTGTCCCCCTTATTAGACGTCTGGAAGCACAGGAGGGGTTTATGCGCAAACACGGGCTTCTGAGCTTCGCATTGGCTGTACTATTCACGGCCTTGGGCGCTAACGCCGCGCAGGAGAAAACTCGGCAAACGCCACCGCCCTACCGCGAGGCCGGGGAGGAGCGGGCCTTCGGAACGATCTCGTCCGTGGGTGTCGACCGCCTTGAAATCAAGCGCCTGGACGGCTCCACGCAGACCATTTTCGTGGACGCGCAATCGCGCTATCGCCAGGGAGAGCAGGAGATCCAGTTGGAAGACTTGAAGGCAGGTGACCGTGTAATGGTCCGCGGCCGCCCGAACACCAACAAGGACTTCGTCGCCGCCGTGGTGCGCCGGATGACGGACGAGGAACTCCAGCGCTTCCAAAACGCCGGGGAACGCACGTTCGGGGAGATTGTCTCCATCGATAAGAACCAGATCAAGGTGCGCAACCCCAGGCAGGGCGAACGCACGGTGGTGGTCAACGACCAGACGGAGTTCCTGAAGCAAGGACAGCCGATTACTTTAAAGGACCTTAAAGTAGGCGACCGCATCTTCGCTCTCGGAAAAGAAACTCAGGGCCAGTTCGTGGCCACGCGCGTCGTCACCGGCCAGTTCCGCGGCCCGGGCCCGCAGCGAACCGAGCAGCAGCATTGAACATCACCAGGAGGTCTAATACCGACGTCGTGAGTGAAGTTGCATTCCGGCAACGCTGTTTGCTACGCGTGACCCGGTCCCGTTCCGCTACTGTGGGAGCACCACGCGCCGTCCGTCAGTTGACGGACAGAGGAACAGGGTGAGGGCGCACGGCTCCCTGGCTACAAACCTCGGATCTGTGACTCCATCAAGTGCGGTTGTGTTGGTTGGCTGGCACGCTGGCCGCGTGGCGCTGCTTCCCAACGCTACTCTACGATGAGCGCGGCATGCGGGGGCAAGCGCAGGGTCGCGCCGTCCGACGCCAGAGATGCTCCGGAGAAGGCAAACACTTTCCGCAGCCTGCTGACCATTCCCCCCAAGCCCACAATCCGACACGAAACAGGCAGCTCCGTGTAGTTGACCACCGCGACACGGCCTCCCAGGGGAAACACTCCGACGCGAGGAGGAGCGTCCAGGGAAGTGACCGTAAATTCGGAAACCATCTGGCGCAGCTCTTCCAGCGCCGCCCGGAATTCCGGGGTGAGCTGCGCAACCCTGTTCTGCGCGTCCACGTAAGTGAGGCGCGGGAGCGCTGCGGAAAAAACCACGAGTTTCCCACCCCCTGCCTTCAGGGACTTCAGGTATCGTCCTTCCTCAAGGTCCAGCGATCCCTGGACAGACAGGCGCGGGTCACCGTTTAGACCGTGCGCGAGCCCTTCGCTGACCAAGGCTGTTCCTCCCCCCTTCAGGAACGCCGCGAGCTTGGCAACGAACTCCCGATCCTCCAGCGCGTGGGAGGTGAAGAGTGCCACCCGCGCCTTCTCAGGAAAGCGCGCCGTCGGCAGAAGAGGAATTCCCAGCATGCCGATTTGGTCGAAGACGTATTCCTCCCTGCCGGGGTCGCTAGAGGCAGGCTTGTAAGCGGGGATGCCAGCCCAATCCGCAACAAATTTGGACAAGGCTTCAAACTCCTGACGGTGGAGGGCAAAGGCCTCCGCCTGGGCACGGTACGCGGAGGAGGTCAGTGCGCCGTAATGAAACAGGAAAGCTTCCGGCGCGCCCGCCAGCACCGTCGTCAGCGCCTGGTCGAGATAAAGCGTGGGATTCGTGCCAAAAGGATCAAACCAGCCGCCCCCGGTCTTCGCACCGCCAATATCCGTGAGCCAACGGTAAATGAAGAAGCCTTCGTACTGTTGCTTGTGCCCCCACTGGTCGGAACTCGGATCGCGCAGTTCGGTGCCTACCCAGATGCGGTCGTAGAGCGCGGCTTCCTTGTCCACGACGTAGCCCCGGTTCTGGAAATCGTCGTACCACTGCGGAAACTTCAGAATGATTTTGCCGTTGGGGTTGACTTCGCGCGCAGGGACCAGCACCCGCGCGTGGCTCACTTCCAGCATGAGCCTCTCGCGGTACTCGCGCCAGCCCATCGCGCCCTTCGCGGCGGCGCATTCAGAGCACTCGCAGTCGGTGAAGAAGAAATCGTCGATCATGATTTCATCGAAGATGCCTGCCGCGAAGCGGAAAATTGCTTCCAGCCTTTCCTGGTTCTGGCGGTTCGTGAAGCACACCACATCTCTCCAGCCGGTGGAGGGCTTGCCCAGCCCCGTCGTCGTGACGCAGCCGGAAACTTTCAGACCGGCCTGGCGAAAGAAGTCGCGCGCGGTCTGGAGCGTTTGCGCATCGGCCTGATAACCATCGCGAAAGGCTTCGACGTATACCTTGGCAATTCCCATCTTGCGGCAGAAGTCGAGCGCCTCGTTGCGGCCCTGCGGCGTTGACAGGTGGTCGCGCACGTCCTGCGCCGTGAAGAGCGTTGACCACTCCACCGCACGCACCGCGGGCGGCATCAGCAGCCACGCGCCGAGAAAGACGACTGGCCAGCGCGCAAACCAGGTTTCAGGCCGAAGACGTTGAAACTCTCGGAAGGATGAGAGCATGGGAGAAGCGCTCCTGCGAAGAACTTGAGACGCACCAGACGCAGGACTTTAACTCCGTCTCGTGCGCGCCACGAGCACACAATAACGGAATCGAAGAGCAAAAGGAAAGGGTCTACCGGAAGAGGTAATTTCTTCGTGCTCTTCCCCGGTGTGCCTCGGACGAGCAAGCTAGATGCTCAAGGCGCGCAGTGGCCCCGCGGGGAAATGGCGGGAAAAACACGCCGCTACCCGCTGCTGCCTACTGCTTACTGCCTGCTGCCTACTGTTCTTCTACGGTGGGAAATTCATGCGGCGCAGGAGGTCCTGGAACCGCGGGTCGGAGCGGAGAGGATCAATTACGGGTTCGACCCGAAGGAAAGCGAGCATGGGGTTTCGCTCTGCGTACGCCTTCTCGAGCCACTGGAAAGCCCGGTCTTTGTAGTTCATGTTGGCCAGCAAATCCGCGACCAAGTATGGCGAGACGTACTGGTGTTTTGACCTGGACTCGAGCTCATGCAGTATCTCAAGCGCCTCAGTTCTCTTGCCCGCTCGCCCATAGGCAACCCCGAGCAGCCCCACGAACCACGCAGGTGCGTCTTTCCCGGAAAGGGCAATGGCCCTCTGATAGCGCCGGATGGCTTCGTAGTAAGATCCTGTCTGGAGATCAACGAGCCCCCGGGTGTGCTGGGCTCCGGGGCGGGTCGGGTCCATCTGGATGACCTTCTCCGACTGGTCTGCGGCCCGCTCGTATTGTCGTGCCCACCAATAAGCCCCTGCCACCCCGTCGCTCGCCCCGGGGGACACCGGGTCGAGCTCCAAGGCACGCTTGCTCTCCGCGATCGCTTCTTCGTGTCTTCCCATCGCGGACAGGAACAAGGAATACCAGGCATGTGCCTCGGGTGAGCTGGGGCTTAGCTCGATCGCCTGCTTAAAGTCCCTTTCCCCACCCGCCCAGTCCCA
>Ga0315279_10001113_pt1 | contig 46063 bp, 38 predicted proteins | sample YL17G06_20_MG_FD_203694 | JGI IMG/M metagenome (GOLD analysis project Ga0315279, IMG submission 203694) | Sediment microbial communities from Yellowstone Lake, YNP, Wyoming, USA - YL17G06_20 | ecosystem: Environmental > Aquatic > Freshwater > Lake > Sediment | place: USA: Wyoming | collected...
ACAGCCAGCGTCGCTTCGCTCCGAGAGCATGGTGGCAACATTGCTCTGGAATGAGCGGCAACCTTCAAACCGGAACGGGTGGCAACATTCGCTCCGGAATGGGTGGCAATCTTCACCGGAATCGGCATCGGGAGCCCGAAGTGCAGGCCGAGCAGGTTCTGAGGCCTGCCAGGAATGTAGTATCAGGGTCGATGGTGGAAGCGCCGAGCAACTCTGTGAACGCTTGACCGAGCAGCGCTGCCGGTACCCTGGCACAACTCAGCAGCTGACATACCCAGGAAAGAGGATACACAATTATCGCGTGACCTCATGTCAGGAGGTCTAAAATGCTTATAAGCAGGTGCACCTGATACACAGTGGAGAAATCTATGAATAAAACAGCGGGTTTGTGGATTGACCATAGGAAGGCCGTGATCGTGGTTGTTGCGGACAAAGGGGAAGAAATAAAACTGATAATATCAAAGGTTGAAAAACAGCCCGGACGTTCTGGTGGTGTACGTTCTATAACTCCCTATGAATCGCAGCAAGTTCGGGCAGATGACAGCCGCGAGAGAGAGTTTATGGGACATCTCAACATCTACTATGATGCGGTAGTTGCGTGTATTCGGGATGCAGATGCTATCCTGATATTTGGTCCTGGTGAGGCAAAGGGCGAGCTGAAGAAACGTATCGAAAGAAACAAACTCGGTGGACACATCGCAAGCATTGAAACAGTTGACAAGATGACTGATCGTCAAATTGCGGCGAAAGTTCGACAGTACTTTCCAAAATAGAGTCCGGCAACAGGATCGAGATGGAACCGCCTAACAAGGTACTGCGGTGGCCGCGAACAGGCCGCTGAGTTCGGCCGTTAGGCCAACAAACAGTAGTTGCGACCTTCCATCCATTAGACCAGCAATCAGGAAAAGAAGGAGAAAAAGCAAATCCCTGAAATGATCTCCTGCAATCGGAACTTCTATTCCATGCCGCGCGTTCTACGGAGGCTATGCAGCAACGTGTGGCAGCGCCGCGCGCCGCTGATCAGCTTTGTGGGCAATCTTTCGTACCGGAGCAACATCCGTGTGGACTGCAAGGCATACGCGGACTTCAGCAAGAACTCGTGCGGCTGTCGTCCAGGGGTCTGCGCGGGAAGCCTCCTTAGGGGCGAAAATTCGCCTTGTTCACTGGCCTGGCCTTCTGTCCCGCAGCACGTTTTTCCTCATCTTGCTTCTTTTGACGTTCAATCTCTCGTTGGGGTGCCTCTTGATCGTTCAGACGGATCGCTTTAATAATGGCCACCTGGGCCAGGGCCTCCAGCCGTTTGGAAAAAACAAGCATTCCAAAGGTAGACCCGTAGGAGAAACGGAAGAGATTGAACGAGTACTGCGAGTCTTCCCAACGCGCTACGACCTTTTCGCTGTCGCTATAAACCTGCGACGAAGGGGAGCTGATGATCTTCGCAACAGGCGTGGTTGGCGTTCCGTACTGCGCCGAAATACCTTCGATCATGTCCTCATCGGTTAGCCCTTCGGTCCTGTCCTGATCATAATTGATCACAATTCGATAGAGCTCGTCGTTGTAAAAGCTGAATAGGACCTCCTTGACCGGGTCCCTTTGAGCCGAAGAGCTGTAAGAGCTCTGCGGCCGCCATTCCAGTTCCTGAATGACCGCCGGGCGTTGGTAGATCACCCTCGCCTCAGACGGTTTCACATTTGCCTTTTTGGCTACCGCGAGCAAATTCATTCCAAGTTGAAACTCCCGGTACTTGGAAAGATCCTGCGCATAGATCAAAGGCATGGAAAGCACGGCCAAGGAAATTGAAATCACGATGCTTCGAGTACTGATCATTTGGGTCCTCCTTAGGATTTGACCCTTTACGATTTGCGCGGCGCGTTCAAAACGATGTGGTCAGCTCGACCGCTAAGCGTCGCTATGTTGTTTTCTCCTTACTTGGGCTCGGCCTGGATTGTCCTCGTTTTATTTTCCAGGCTCAGTGCCTTCCAAGATTCTCGAAGGCGCTTCCGCCGGAGAATCTTGCTATGACGTTGTTTGGCAAACCTGGCTTTGTCACCATGTTTTTTCGACACAATTCCCTCCTTTGCGAACGCATCACCTCGATAATCCTGGGTTTCGCTGTATCAAGGAGATCCGTCGACCCTATGCTCACCCCCCAGATTTCGGCCGGCAGCTAGAGGTTCTGCTCTTATACCCCTGGGGCAACTCGCGTGTCAATTCAGTACTGCTCACGCGTATGGTCAAAAGTGCTCATCCCGGCTCATGGGGGCGATCGCGGTGTGACCCGGAGGAATATTTCGAGAACTCCAATCTGGGGATACTATTGAGCATTGTCGAATATAGTGACAACAGGAATGCAGGAATATGACGTGCCGTGCCCCTGCACGAACTGTGGCGGCGTCACTATGTTGTGTAATTTTCAAAGAAACTGTCGAACATGCTCGGCGCACACAAAAAAGAGCCGCCCCGAAGAGCGGCCCTCGTGGTTCTTTGAAGAGTCAAGAGAAGATGTCCTTGCGTTCTCCTGCGAAAGGTTGCCGGCGCAAGCTTGCCGGCCTCGCATCTTTAACAACACTTGGGGCGGTTTAATCGCTGCATACGAACCTCTCAGCGAGTTCCAACAACGATCACTTCAAGCTGCGGGGAATTGTGAGCAGCCAAGTGGGCTGCACCGCTAAAATCTCTCTCTAGCCGCGACATCGGCAATTTGCGCGAATCCTCACCGAGGCCATAGAACACCTGCGAAAGAAAATATTGATCGTTGTAACGATGGAACAGGATTCTCGCGTTCCCATATTGCCCGGACGATCGTCCCGGGTAGGTTGGGACATAACTCGCAAGCTTATCCTGCCTGTTTTGGATCAGCAACTGACCGTTAATAGAGGTCTCGGAAATCGTGTAATCGCCCGAAGGGAATGACACGCTCCCGACCGTGAATGCAAAAGGAACCGTTACATTCAACCTGGCCGTGCTGCCTGCATACGCAAGAGCCACCGAAAGAACGACAAGCAGACTTGCCGCCAAAATACTTGAGACAATTCGTTTTTTCATACACCCTGCTTTCACATTGGATAGAGTCACGGGAGCGGTTTTTCACCCCTGCCAAGCAGAGGATCCCCCGTATCGGAGATGAGAGGGTCATTATGCCCCAAGAGGTGTGATGCTCCCAAGTGGAGCAGATGGGGCACTAGAGTCCAAACATGCGAGACAAAGGCAATGATGCGCCTCAGTCACGCGCCTGTCAAGCGGAAATCGATATTGCCAATCAATACAGTTAATCACGCAACAACTGGTTAGTAAAGCTGAATCCGAGTCATCGCACAGAACTACGAGCCTCTCTGAGAGAGTGTTGTCCGCAGAATGCTCGACTCGTGATGCGCGCGATTGTTGAGGCACTGCTGAAATGCCGACATCCGCCGCGTGCAGCGACGGAGCATCGTTGATGCCGTCCCCCATGTATCCGACGACGTGCCCTCGCCGCTTCAGCGCAAGGATGACCCTCTTCTTCTGTTCAGGAGAAACGCGGGCGAAGATGGCGCCATTCTCTGCCTGGTACGCCAGAGCGGCATCGTCCATCGTATCGACCTGGTTCCCAGTGAGAATGCGGTCCGCCGCCAGCCCAACGTCGTGGGCTGTCTTCTGTGTGACATACTAGTTGTCGCCGGTCATGTTATTCTGTGACAGACCCTAATCGTGCAAAACCACGCTGAGGAGGCCACTGTGGACCATCAACCCGTCGTTAGTGGTGTAATCGATAAAGCCCAGCTTCCTGAACTTATTCATGAAATGACTGACCCGCGACCGGGTTGTGCCGATCATTTTTGCCAGGCTATCCTGACTGACTCCGGGAAGCACAGGTTCGGCTCTGCTTTCCTTGCCAAAATGAGCGAGCAGCAAGAGGATCCGGGCTAGACGCTTTTCACTCGAATTGAAAAGCTGGTCCACGAGATCCGCTTCGTATCGGATATTGCGTGAAAGCAAATGCGAGACGAACAATTCCGAGATCTCGTGCTTCTCGTGAAGCATGCGCAGCATCAGCAACTTCTCGATCCGGAAGAGACTGCAATCTGTGACCGTTGTAGCCGATGCCATACGCAACGGCTGACCTGCGAGGCATCCCTCGCCGAGGAACTCGCCGGCGCTCAGTGTGGCGACGATCGCTTCCTTGCCTTGCTGGGATATAACCGAGAGCTTCACCTTGCCTTGTCGAAGATAGAATATGGAATCCGCGGGTTGTCCCTGATCGAAGATACGGCAGTCGGCGCTGTACTCCGCAACGGTTTTCCCGCGGGAAATTCCAGCGAGCAAGGCTTCCCAATCGACAGGCGTGCTTTTCTTATTTGGCGTGACAACCTCCTTCTATAGGCTGAAAGCGAGCTGAGACATCAAAGGGTATGGGTTTCGGCACTTGGAGTTCCGGCATTGGACGACCGGAAAAGAGGTAGCGGCAGGGCTTTGAAAGCCAGCGGGCCCAGCGCGCAGACCGCGCGATCCGCGCACTATCCGTGGCGATTCCCGTATCTGCATACATCTGCCGGTAGATCTTTGAGATTAATATGAAGGTCAAGCGGCCCCGCAGGGATTTCAGAAAGCTGGATCGGTTCCAGATAAACCCCAGCGAATAAAAACGCTCCCACACGGACTGCGTGCGCCGGCGGATTTCCTCGGCCGACATTACAGGGTGAGGAGAAAAAATCTTCGGCCGAAGGACCTGCGGGATCAGCCAATACCGGGTTAGTGGAATGCCCTCTATCCGCCGGGGATCACCCGTCATCATCTTTTCCCATCGACCGAAATCCACGGTTCCGGGGAAAGGTGTGAGGGTTATAAACTGTGCAAACGTGATCTCAGCGCTTTGGGCCAGCGCGGCAGTAGCCTCGAATGTCTCGGGCCGGTCGCTCGGCAGGCCGAAGATGAATGAACCCAACACGTGTATACCGTGGCTTCGGAATGTCCGTAAGCGATCAACCAAACCCTGTCCCGCCAGATTGAAATCTTTGTAGATGTCTTTCAGTCCCTCTGGCGTCACGGACTCAACTCCAACAAGCGCTCCTTTGATGTTCGCCTGCCGCATGGCGTCGAGAAAGGCCGGGTCTTCCGCCGCTTCCATCGTAATCTGGGTGTAGAACACCGTGTCTGAGGGCAGCAGAGCCAGGCGCGCCATAAGCTCGAACCGCTCTGCGCGCATGGCTTTGAGCTCTTCCAATCGATGCGTGTCGACTTGTCGGGAGGCCAACTGGAGATCCGTAAGTGTGACGGAGTAAAAGTTGTCATCGGCAAGCGCGATAAACCGGAACCCGAGGCGCCGCAACTGGACAATCTCTTCCATTACTGAGTCTGAGGTGCGCTGACGAGGGCGCTGACCATCCGTCCGCCAAACCGAGCAGAAGGAGCAGTGCTTGGGACACCCGCGGACGGTCTGCACCGATGCCCACATATAGCGGTTGCGCGGTACAAGATCCCAACGTGCAGGCACAAAATCTGATGCCTCAACACGGCCGCCTGAGTAGATGGATCCGGGAACGCCCCTGCGGCAGTCCTCAAGCACGGTCGCCCAGACGATGTCACCGTCTCCTTTCACGACTGCGTTCGCGCGCCCAAGGCTTTGCGCTTCCTCCGGGTAGAGTGTCGCGTGAATTCCGCCGAAGACGACATAGGCGCCGCGCTGACGAGCCAGTCTTCCAATCTCATATCCACGCAGGGCATTCCCCGTGTGTATACCGATGCCTACGACATCGCCACGTTGGATGCGGCCTGGATCCACAGGACTGAGCGTTTCATCGACCAGTATCGGGTCGCCGAAAGACGCGGGCGTGGCAGCCGCAAGCACATAGAGCCAGCGCGGCGTGATAACGGAAGTGCCAAATGACACATGACTTGGATTTACGAGGTGAACATTCATGAGTTACGCACCTGGCTCGCAAATGGTTGCTTGGGCTTCGGTTAAGTATTCAACACATCTCATCGCGCCATCGGCGACAGCGCGAAGTCGGGCGACGACTAATCCTACCCTTCCCCGAGGCCTGCTGGAGCGCTGGGCCGTACCCTCCCCAGCATTCTCCTCCACGCAGAATCGCGATAGATATATCCACGTGTCGTCGAGGGCATTTTTCGCCCTGATTGAAAGACTACCTCTGGTGGGATTTGTGCGTATGTTCAGTATTGCTCACAGGTATGGTCAATATTGCTCATCAGCTGGTTGGCTTACTGCAGCGAATAATTTACCGTGGGAAGGCAGGAGAAGCGTGTCCAGCGCAGGCCGCAGAGAAAAACATTTTGGACGCGGATTTTCACAGATCAACACGGACGCAGAAGAAGTCCGTGCCATCAGTCCTATACTCTCCAACTGAGATGTCCGAATCCGTGTTCATCAGCGTCCTGTTCTTTTCACACGCGGAGCCTGGAGAGGGAGTTGAGAACTCCAAAAGCGTTCAGGAGCCACAAAACCACGACAATAACTACGACGGCATTCAGGATCTTTTTGATTGAGCCCGCCATTGGTATGTAGGTATTCACCAGCCAAAGGAGAACGCCAACCACGATCAAGACCACCACCAGATTAATTAAAGGCATGATAAACCTCCCAATTGTGTGTTAGGAGGCAAACCTAAAAAGGTCTGCTCTTCGTTATGCGCTGTTGACAGCCTGCGGTGGACTTCCAGCCCTGGCAAACTGTGGCTCCTACCGGACGCACAATTCTTATACCCTGGGGGTATTCGCGTGTCAGTTCGATACTGCTCACGCGTCCGGTCAAAACTGCTCGTTGCATTCAATAAATCAATGAATCATGTGCGCGCGAACGATAAATCTCTTGGGCGCGGGGCCCACAAAATAAAACGGGTAACAGGTCACAAGGGTCAGGACTGCATCATCGGAATCGGCCAACACCTCCGTGTCCTCGGGCTCGACCACTTCGGTTGAGTCCACACGATAGCGGTAGGATCCGTTTAATGTAGTCAGCGTGATTTCGTCATCCTTACGGATATTGTGCAGCGGCCTGAAAAACGTGTCCCGGTGTCCCGTGATGGCCACGTTCCCCTGCTGGCCCGGAAGCGGAGTGCCCGGAATATGCCCGACCGCGCGTCGCAGAGTTCGTGCGTCGGTGCCTTCCAGGATCATCGCCGTGAGGCCGATGGTGCTTATGTCGATTCGCCCCAACGAAGATTCTCCTCGGCCGACTGTGCCGAGAGTGTCAGCTCTTACGCAATCCGCCTCCTCTACGTCTGGAGGAAGTGACGACGGATGAAGGTGTTCATCGCTGCCGATAGACGGCTTCAAACCGTTCAGTTCTTGTTGAAATTGCCGGGATTGAACGGCCTGAAAAAGGCGCGCATCGAGCAGGACGAAGCCCACGTAGCTCAGCACAAGGACGCCAAGGGCAAAAAAGAGGTACCGGCTCCAACGGATAAACGAATTATTTCGCGCCGGAGGAGTCCTCCGCCACTCAATTCGGATCTTCATGGCGTTTCTCTGGCCACCGGTAATGGTTGAGGCTTCAAGGGTGCGTAGTAGCCGGCCCGAGTGCGTACCAAAAGGCGTCCACGATCCCGCGCCCTGGCATTCACGGTTATGACCCGATAGGTTCCGTCTTGCTTTTTATTCGTGGGCAGGTAGGCGATGGAGTACTGGTTACGAATGTCACGAGCGATTCGTGTACAAATAGGATAAATTTCCTTTACTGAGCCTGGCAAGAAAGCCTCGCCACCCGTGGCCTGTGCAAGCTGGTGGAGCGCATGAGGGTTCCGGTCGGGATCGTCCTCATCAAAAACACCGATGGTGTAGATGATTGCATCGGACTGGCCCGCCATGGCCATGATCTGGGCCAGGTTGTGTTTGCTGGCGTTGTCGCCTCCATCGCTGATCACGATCAGCACCTTCTTGTCCCGATTACCCTTCTTCAGGTGCTCGAGCGCAGCAGCCACGGCGTCGTAGAGGGCCGTCCTGCCGTCGGCGGCAATTCTGGACAGGGCAGCCGCCAATTGCGCTTCTTTATCCGTGAACGGCGTGTCGTCCGGCAGGCCAAAGGAAACCTTCTCGTTGAAAGTGACCACGAACATCTGGTCCTCCGCATTGCTGGAGCGGGCAAACGCCAAGGCAGCGGAAATAACTTCCGGGCGCTTCGGCCGCATGCTTCCGCTGTTGTCGACCACCAGGCCGACTGTGACCGGGATATCATCGTGGCTAAAAGATTCAACTTGTTGGAGGACTCCGTCCTCGTAAACCTGAAAGTCTCCCTTGCCGAGTCCAGAGACAAGAACGCCGTTGCGATTCCGTACGGTCGCGTTCAAGACCACCATGTCAACACTTACACTTATCGTATATTGGTCACCCTGGCGGCTCTGCGACGGCGAGAGCTCTTGAGGCCGGGCAACGCCTGGTAGAACAATCAGGGGATAAAGCGCGGCCAGACACAGGTTTGTGAGGGCACGCTTCCTTCTGGCGCGAACTCGGGAGCTCAAAATATCCGCGGCCCGCACGACCTCACCTCTCTTTGCATTCGTGGTCCGAGTGTTGACTGCTCCTTCATCAATCTGATTGTGGTCGGGAATCTGAGCGGTTGCTCGGGAGTCCGCCCGGGTGGTCGCGAACTCTACCGCCCCATAGGGGCGCAGGATAAACTCGCCTGCGCCCTCCTCTACAACCCACAAGCCCGGCCAGGGGCGCTCTCGCCCCCTTCCTGGGTCAAAAAATCGGGCGCGCCCCTTGTGAGCGCCCTTGGTATGGGGCCTCCGCATAGCGGTCCACACCAGCACAAAGTTTTCTTATTAAACAGGTCGCTTCGGAAATCCCCAAAGAGCGAAGCCTGCGCCCAGCGACAGTAACCCAATGAGTCCCAAGAGTGGCAATGGGCTGGCCGTTTTGGGCAAGCTCTTTTCAGGCTCCGCTGCTGCTGTCTGTACCGGCGGGGCCTCAACGACCTCAGTTATTGCAACCACTTCTCCTGTAGGCTTAACGGCCTCGAGAGGCGCCGCCTTCAAAGCAATTACCGGCGGTTCGTCTGCCTTGGCTACTGGCAGGGTGAGATTCGTTGCCAGTTCGGTAGGCATGGCAAGAACGGGGAGGTTTGTAATCTTCGCCAGCTCGATAGCTCTTTTCTTCGGATATACAAATTCCTCGCCCCAATTTCTCCCAGGATAAAACCACGCCCTGATCGCTTCCGGCTCACCGGCCGCCCTTTCCCTGAACGTCATGACCGTTTTGTTCGTAGATTTCAAACGGTAATTCGGTATCGCAAGGATGGTTGCATAAACGTGGTCGCCCCGTCTGTTAAAGATTTGGACGATGTGGCGGTCAGATAGCGAATCCAGCAGCTTGAAGACATACGTGCCAGCCGGCAAAACCTGAGCTCCCACACCAGGAATCTCGACCGGCGCGCTGAATTTCACAGTAGTTTTCTTGTTCCACTCGTCTGCTTTCGTCCTGGGTGGAAACGCCAAGGCCACCAGGGCTAGACAAAAGATCATCGCCCCCACTCTGAATCTATTCATTTTTGTACTCCTCATTTACAAATGGTTGAACTGCCTACTTCCGTTACTCGACATCAGGCTCCGAACAGAACTTGAGGCGCTTTTCCTTCTCAAGGCCTTTCTTCACTTGGGCGAACATGTCGCGCGTCCCTCTGACACGGGGCTCCCACCAGATCCTGGCGGATAGCTCGAAGCACAGGTCTTTATACCTTGGGGCAGTGCGCGTGTCAGTTCAGTACTGCTCACACGCATGGTCAAGATTGCTCATCACAGTTTAGCGAGAGAAAACTGCAGTGTGATGTCGGTGGAAATTGCCGAGGGCTTCAAAATGGATGCTAGTCGTGCAGGACCACGTCGTCTTGACTATCGCAGGACAGGCCGGCAGCCACCCGCTAGGTTCGGCCCCACATGGAGTGGTGCGGAACCTATACCACGTGGCTGCTGGCAATCAATCCGTCGAACCAATCACTATAGAACTGTTGAATCTCACGATCCGTAGCGAGCCAACATGCGGTGCATCGCCACTACGCTCGGCATGAGGTCAGAGCAGTCTTAGCATGCAGCAGGGGAATGGTTTTTTGGTCGCATGGCGGGAGCGTCTCGGCGCGGTGCTCCCATGCTACTATCGCGATGTGGTGCGCCCGGCTCCCCCTGATTCTTCTTGGTCAATGGAGCCAGGCGTTGGTTTAGGACACCCCTGTCTTGGGTTTTAGCGAAGCGCATTTAATATGAGAATCCCCCCTAAAATGCCGTCAAGGATGCGATAGGTGCCGTTTTCATAGCGGCCATATTGATAGCGGCGGTAGAAGCCATCTTCATAGCCGCGACGGAAGCCCTCGCGAAAGTAGTAGTTGTAGGCGTCCTGGTCGACATAATAGCCAGTATAGCCGTAGTTTGCGTCCTGATAGGCGTAGGAGTCCTGGTAGCTGGAACGCCAGCCATCCATCCGGTCTGCCTGTCCGGCGTTGAAACCTTCCGCATAACCGTAGTTCACGGCCTGCCGGAGCAAGTTTACTCCGTATTGATTTGTCTCGTAGTAGACGCCGCCACGATTATATCGATAGTTCGGAGCCGTGTAGAAGAACGGATCACCGTTGTAATCATGGTTGCGATCGTTCTGTAAACGTACTTGCTGCTGACGCATACGCTCTAAATACTGTTGTTGAAAACGGTACTGCGCCATACGATTTTGATGCTGGAGCTGTTCTATACGCTGTGGTGCGAGACGCTGCTCCTGGTCCACATGTTGACGGTACTGCGTCATGCGCTGCTGATGCTGTTCAATGAGTTGCTGCTGACGCTGTTGTGGGAGACGCTCCGGCGGCTGCTGTTGCTGGGCGCGCTGTGGCTGCCTGTTTTGGTCTTGCTGTTGTTGCTGCTGAGCACGCTGTTGCTGCTGCTTGTTTTGGTCCAGCTGCTGTTGCTGCTGAGCATGCTGTTGTTGCTGCTTGTTTTGGTGCAGCTGCTGTTGCTGCTGAGCACGCTGTTGCTGCTGCTTGTTTTGGTCTTGCTGCTGTTGCTGCTGAGCACGCTGTTGTTGCTGCTTGTTTTGGTCCAGCTGCTGTTGTTGCTGAGCACGCTGTTGCTGCTGCTTGTTTTGGTCTTGCTGTTGTTGCTGCTGAGCACGCTGTTGCTGCTGCTTGTTTTGGTCTTGCTGCTGTTGCTGCTGAGCACGCTGTTTCTGCTGCTTGTTTTGGTCTTGCTGCTGTTGCTGCTGGGCCTGCTGCTGTTTCTGCTGCTTGTTTTGGTCTTGCTGCTGTTGCTGCTGGGCCTGCTGCTGTTTCTGCTGCTTGTTTTTGTCCTGCTGCTTTTTTGCGTCTTTCTGTTTTTGATCTTGCTCTTGTTTTTCCTGCGCGTTGGTCAGTGTGCTCATTCCCACCAACGACAATATGACGATTGCAACCACCAACACTACCCGATTCAAGATAGCAACTCTCACGGTACCCCTCCTTAATAATCCGCTTGCTCCATGGAATGCAGCCCATCCGAAATGCCAGGCGACGAGGAGCACAACAAACAGGATGAGAAACAAGACACCTTCTCATTTCTGTCATCCGCCTCCCACCAGATCCTGGAGGCACTCTATATATACCTTTGTGGTAATCCGGTGTCAGTTCACTACTGCTCACAAGTCTGGTCAAAATAGCTCATTGCAGAAAAACGCGGCTACGCAGAAATTTGGTGACAGGCACGAATGGCACGAAGTTAAGCTCGGATTTCTCTGCCGCCCTTTCAGGGCTATATGTTCATTGTCCACCAACCCCGGGTTCGCTTCGCTCTCCCGGGGCTACTCTCTGGCGTCCCTCCGGGACTCAAATGCCGCCCTCTCATTATGTGTGCTGCGCCGCCCTGGAAGGGCGGCAAGAGAATAGCCGGGGGCAAGCGAAGAGGTTGTCTCAAAACAACCCCAAACAAGCACTCTGTGGGCGCGGGCTTTAGCCCGCGCCCACATAGCCTCAAGATAGAAATGAGCTCATCAAATGCCGTATCTATTTGAAAAAGTGGCTTTTGCATTTGATGGCTATCCTAACCCATGAAGTCACTCGGACGGGCTGAAGCCCGTCCTCACAGAACTCAAAGCTAGTTTTGAGACGGCCCCGAAGCGCCGCCCCCGGATAGTGCAAGCGGGGACAAAGTCCTGAAGGGGCGACAGCGCGTATCTGTGCTTAACTTCGTGCCATTCGTGACAGGCACCTTATTTCAGACGGCACACCAAGTTGCCATGCAGAGGGCCAATACTGAAACAAGGTGCCTGTCACCGAATTTCCTTCGTCGCGTCAACGGCAAGTTTGCTGCCGGGAGTTGGTTGAGGGTTCATGGTCGAAAGTTGAGCGCCGTCACAGGCAAAACCACGGGAGCGCCGTCACCTTGTCATGCAACTGGAGCGGCGCCTGGCAGCGGCAGACGAGGTAGCCGTGTTTGGCCTGCTTCGGGTGTTCGCCCAGAAACGTCAGCAGGTGCCGCGCGTCGGTGAGCGACGGGTTGTCGGTCCACTTCACCTCGATGGGGGTGAGTTTGTCCTCGCGCTCGATGATAAAGTCCACTTCCGCGCCGGCTTTGGTGCGCAGATAGTGCAGCTTGCCGGAGCCGAGATACTTCAGCCGCTTCCAGAGTTCGATGCCCACCCATTGCTCGAAGACTGGGCCGGGATTGGCCCGCACGGTGGCGGTCTGGAGCGGCAGCTCGGCGGCGGCGTGGCGCACGCCCACGTCGAAGAAGCAAAACCGCTCGGTGGAGAGCAGGCTCTTGCGCGGGCTGCCCGAAAAGGCCGTCACGCGGAAGCCCATGAACATGTCTTCCAGCAATTGGTAGTAGCTCTTGACCGTGGGCAGGGTAACACCGGCATCTTTCGAGATTTTGGCGTAGTTGAGCATCTGGCCCGACTGGGCGGCAGCCAGTTGCAGGAAACGGGCAAATAAGGCCCAGTCTTTCACGAGCGCCTCGCGCCGGAGTTCCTCCTCCAGATAGATCGAGCAATAGGACCGAAGCAGGTCCGCTCGCTGGTCCTCGGGAGCGATCGCGACGCCGGGGAGTTCGCCAAACGTCAGACGCTCCACAAGTTTAGCCGCGGGAAACCACGGCTCTTTCACGCCGACAGCGGCCGGCAGCGGGAGGGGCGAAGTGACCGGCCAGTTGAGGCGGCAGCTCTCGGCAAACGGCCGTTCGGTGGCGAGGAGCGGGTAGAGATGATGCAGGAAGGAGCGCCCCGGGAGCAGGTTGGCGCCGGTCACGCGCAGTTTGCGGGCGGAACTGCCGCACAGCACGAATCGCCACCGCTTCTTGTCGCTGTCGTAGAGATGCTGGACGGCGTCGAAGATGGCAGGGACGCTTTGGGCTTCGTCAATGACGACGATCGGGGGAGACTTCCGTAGCTCCAAACCCCGGCAGAGGGCGATCAACTGGTCCGGGTGGCGAAGGTAGTCCGACCGCATGGCGGGCCGCGAAAAATCCAGCCAGACGGCGGCGTTGGGCAGCAGCCTCTTGAGGAGCGTGGACTTGCCCGTCTGCCGCGCGCCGAAGACGATGTGGACATACGGCGTGGTAAACTTCCTGGCCCAGACCGGTTCAATCCAACGACCAAACATATCGTGCCATTTATATCCGCCCGACTATTCTAAAGTCAAGGGTGTGATGGGTTCGGAGTCAGACGTGGAATTCGGGGGACAGGCTACTCAACAACTTTCTGGAAGCCGGAACAGGGCCGTCCGGCATATACTTGAATGAACCTTGAACCCGAGAGGGTGCACCGTGCGCTTGGTTCTGATCAATCCCTCCAACCCGCTTGTCAGCATCGTCAAAGTCAGGGAGAGCCGCTGGAACCGTTACCGCGTGTGGAAACCGCTCAGCCTTATGATTCTCGCGGGCCTCACCCCATCGGAGTGGGAAATCACGATCGTGGACGAGAACCTCGGTGCGCCGGACTATCCGGCAATGCCGCGTCCCGACCTGGTGGGCATTACCGCCTTCACCTCGCAGGCGAACCGTGCACGCGCTTGTGGGACCAGATGAAGGCGGATGGCCGCATCGCCCTCAGTGCTTTCCCGGAAGACTGGAAGTACTACACACTGACCTACCCGGTGGCCCGATATAGGCATTTGTCTCTGGACGCTGTCATCCAGGAAATGATCTCCTGCAATCGGAATTTCTATTCCATGCCGCACGTGCTGCGGAGGCTATGCAGCAACGTGTGGCAACGCCGCGCGCCGCTGATCAGTTTTGTGGGCAATCTCTCGTACCGGAGCAACATCCGTGTGGACTGCAAGGCTTACGCGAACTTCAAGTGTCAACGGGGCAATAGGTACGATTGAGTAAAAAGAGCAATATCAGCTCGGTGTCGCGAGGAATATTCAGGAAGAACCTATGCGGTCTTTCATAGTGCGACGGGTGTTCTCACCTCGACCGAGTGCTCCTGACGGTCATCAACAAGCGGAATGGCCTTGTCGTCGCGCTCGATGCCGTCCACTGTCACAGTCATCCCAGCCTTCGCGGCGACCGTTTGCAGAACGGCGATGTGATAGACGGTCTCCCGATACCGGTAGTGGACCTTGAACGCCTTCCAATCCGCGGGGAGGCACGGGGCAAAGTGCAGCTTGTCCACTTCCAACCGCAGCCCCAGGAGAGACTCCACGATCAGCCGGTACATCCACCCGGCCGAGCCCGTGTACCACGTCCAGCCACCGCGGCCGGTGTGCGGCGAGAGCGCATAAACGTCGGCCGCCACGACATACGGTTCAACCTTGTAGGTCGCGATCGCCGCGGCAGTCCTCGTGTGATTCACCGGGTTGATTATGGACAATAGCTCCCACGCGCGCCGGCTGTCGCCCAAGGCAGCGAATGCCATCGTCGCCCAGATCGCCCCATGCGTGTACTGCCCGCCATTCTCTCTCACGCCTGGGACGTACCCTTTTATATAGCCGGGATTCAAATTCGACTTGTCGAACGGCGGGTCCAGGAGTTGGATCAGCGCATGGTCCCGGCGAACGAGACGCTTGTCCACCGCTTCCATCGCCATGCGCGAGCGCTCGCTATCGTCCCCTCCGGATAGGACAGACCAGCTTTGCGCAACCGAATCAATCTGACACTCGGGGTTGCTCGCCGAGCCAAGCGGCGAGCCGTCGTCGAAGTATGCGCGGCGGTACCACGCGCCATCCCAGCCATTCTGCTCGATGTTCCGGCGCACCTGAGCCGCCTCGCTCCGGCAGCGATCGGCGAAGGAAATGTCACCACGCGCGCGGGCAACTTCCGTGAACCGGTTGAGCACTTCGTAAAGGAAAAACCCCAACCAGACGCTTTCGCCTTTGCCGTGTTCGCCCACCTTGTTCATGCCATCGTTCCAGTCTCCGGAGCCGATGAGCGGCAGGCCGTGCTCACCAAATGTGAGGCCCCGCAGAATGGCTCGCACACAGTGTTCGTACAAACTGGCCGTTTCCACAGACCGGCTGGGCAGATCGTAATACGAGTCCTCCTCCGCGTTGACAGGGCGACCTTCGACGAAGTGGATGGGTTCATCCAGCACCCCGGTGTCCCCGGTGCTCAGAACGTAGCGGATCGTCGCCATCGGCAGCCAGAGGTAATCATCCGAACAGTGCGTCCGCACGCCCCGGCCCGAGGGGGGATGCCACCAATGCTGGACATCTCCGTCCCGGAACTGATGTGCCGCGGCGCGGAGTAAGTGCTCGCGCACAAGCTGTGGCTCGGCGTGGATAAGGGCCATCGCGTCCTGCAACTGGTCGCGAAAACCGAAGGCTCCACCCGGCTGGTAAAATCCACTTCGCGCCCAGAGACGGCACGCGAGAGTCTGGTACAAGAGCCAGCCGTTGGTCAGGACATTGAGGGATTCGTCCGGGGTTTCCACATGCACGGCGCCCAGCGTGCGCTTCCAGTACTGCCACACCGCTTCGAGCGCGCCATGCGCCGCAGCAGATCCCCGGAAGCGATTCGCCAGCTTGCCGGCGTCTTCGGCGTCTCGCCCGGCTCCGAGCCTGAAGATGAACTCACGCTCTTCCCCGTTGGCAAGCTCAAATGGAACCTGGACCGCGGCACAGGGGTCCAGCGCGGCACCCATTTTTCCGGAAAGCCGCACCCGAAACATCGCTGCTGGACTCCGAAGCGTGCCGTTACGGCCAAGGAACTCCGTCCGGTCGCAACTGACGGTTCGAGTGGCATCATCCACGTCGAAAAAGGCAACCCGACCGGAGAACTCCGTGTTGAACGGGTTCCGGGCAAAGAGCGCTCCGCTGTTGGGGTCGACTTCGGTGACCACATGCATGGTCGATTTCGGCCGCAGATCTCCCAGCACCCACTCCACGTAGCCCGTGGCGGAGAGCCGGCGGGATCGGCCGCACTCGTTTCGCACTTTCAACACTGTGAACTTGATCGGCGCGTCCAGGGCCACGAAAACCGTGAGCTCCGAACGGATGCCGCGCTCCGTGTGCTCGAAGACGCTGTACCCGAATCCGTGCCGGCTGGCGTAAGGCATCGCCCCACGGCTCGGCAGCGGCGTGGGGGACCAGAAGTGCCCCCTTTCTTCGTCGCGGATGTAAAAGGCCTCTCCGCTCGAATCGCTCAGGGGGTCGTTGTTCCAGGGAGTGAGGCGGAACTCGTGGGCATTCTCGCTCCAGGTGCAGGCAGAGCCGCTTTCTGAGACTACGGTTCCGAACAGCGGATTCGCCAGTACATTCACCCACGGTGCCGGCGTCACCTGTCCGGGCGCGGTCGTGATTACATACTCACGTCCATCCGAGGTGAATCCGCCCAGCCCGTTGAAGAAGATCAGATCGCGGCGAGGCAGCGCAGCCGCCGCCCGGGGCACGGCACGGCCGATTCGGCCCGGCGCCAGGCGCGGAACTGATACTTCCACGGGGTCGCGATGATTGATCTGGTCCGCCAGCGATCCTCGATTGTCGGTGATGATGGCACGAGCGACCGATTCGAGCAAAATGCGATCCTCGTTCGACATTTGCTCCGCGGCTCTGACGAAGATGCCTCCCGGCCGATCTGTCACGTTGGCTTCGATGCCCGAGGCAATCAGCCCCATGATCTGGTCGTGGAGTAGTTGCCGGTAGCCGGCATGATCTTCGTTCCAGATCACCAGGTCGACCCACAGTCCTTTTAAGTGCCAGTACGCGTGTGCCTGGACGAGCTGGCGCACAAGATCGAAATTAGCCCGGTCTCCAATCCGCAGCAGCACGATCGGCAAATCGCCGGAAATGGAGTAGCCCCATAGACCGGATTGCGCACGGCGGTTTTTTATGAGGACGCTCGGGTCGGCGCGCAGCGAGGAATTGGCGTAGAGGATGGAGCTGGCCAGGCGTCCATAGAGTTGCGCGTCGGCTTCTGTGGCGTTGAGCTGCCGCAGGACCACCTGACTATGCGTCCAGGCAAGTTCAAGGACACGATCTGCCAGACGCCGGTCCTGATATTTCTCAACCAGCCCCAGGCACACGTCCCGGGTTTCACCGATGCCGGAGACGACATTCACCGACGCCGATTCTTCCGGATCGAGTGTGATCCGGTATCGGATCGCGACAATCGGATCGAGAACGGACCCCTGGCTGCCCGAGAGCGCCGCAGAACCACGCATCGCTTGTGGATCGGCGACGGTGTTTCCCCGGCCGATGAACTGCAAGCGGTCGGTCTCATAGGATATCTCCCCAATGTCCGCGCCACGGACGCCCAAAAGGTGGAACATCCATGGCGTCGGCTCGTTGAGAGAGCGCGGCCGGCGGGTGCATAGAATCGCCCTCTGCCGGCTGATAATCTCGGTCTGAACAAAGAGATTGCTGAACGCTGGATGCAGCGCGTCGGCTGCAGGCGACGCGAGAACGACTTCCGCATAGCTCGTTAGGTCGATCACTCTGCGGGTCCGAGAACGGTTGGTAACGGTAATCCGGCGCAGCTCGATGTCATCCTCAGGTGAAACCGCGATCTCCGTATGTATGTCGATGTCGTGGTCCCGGCGACGGAACTCCACGCGCGCCTCCGAAAAAATCGCTTCGTACTTCTCCAATCCTTTGTGCGTCGGCTGATATGCTGTGGACCAAACATCCCCGCTGGTTACGTCGCGGATGTAGCAGAACATGCCCCAGTTGTCGCAGGTGCTGTCTTCTCGCCAGCGCGTCACCGCGATATTCTTCCAGCGGCTGTATCCGCCGCCCGCGTTCGTGACCATCACGTGGTATCTGCCATTGGACAGCAACTGCAGCTCCGGTATCGGAGAGTCGGGGCTGCTGAAAACGCGGATCGGCGTTTCCGTGCCAATGGGGGTCCTGCGCAAGTCGGAAAGCTCGGCAGCCTGCGAGAAGAACGCCGTCGCCTTTGGAATGCGCTCCTGGAGCAACAGCATGGTCGCCTGGAACAACGGATCCGACTCGAATCGCTTCTGCATCGGACGCCCCAGGAGCAGATAGGCCAGAGAAAGAAAACTCATTCCCTGGTGATGTGCCATAAACGACCGAACCACGGTGTGTAATTGACGGCGGGGTTGACGCGACGGCGTGTAGTCGATGGCTTCATAGAAGCCGTATCTTCCTTCAAACCCGCCAGCGGCGAGTCGCTGCAGATTGAGGCACGCCTCCTCGGGCGCCACCATCAGCGCCAATGCAGATGCATACGGTGCAATGACTAAATCCTCGGCTAGCCCTCGTCTGAGTCCAAGGCCGGGTATGCCAAACGCCCGGTACTGATAGTTGAGATGGACGTCGACCGCATTGTAGCCGGATTCCGAAATGCCCCAAGGCACCCCGCGCGTCCTCCCATACTCAATCTGCCTATCCACCGCCGCTTTGCAGGTCTGGTCGAGCAGCGTGTTCTCGTAGGTCGGCATCACCAGCAGCGGCATGAGATACTCGAACATCGATCCGCCCCACGAAAGAAGGATCGGATCTCCGCCGGCGGTAGTAAGCAGACGCCCCAGGGCAAACCAGCTCTCCTGAGGCAGCCGTCCCTGGGCTATCGTTACAAAACTAGCCAATCTCGCTTCCGAAGCCAACAGGTCGTAGTAACTTGATTCGAGCCGGTGGGCGGAAACGTTGTATCCAATCGCCAATAAATGACGGGCCTTGTCATACAGGAAGTCATACTCCATGCGAGAGAGCTCGCTCGAGCGCAGCGCGAGCCTCTCAATGGCTGCAATCCTCTCTTTGGCGCGTCGGCTTGCTTCAATGATGGAAGGTCGAAGCTCCCCGAGCCATACGTTCTCCTCTGGATTCCCCCCCGCCAGGAGCCGGCGCTCGATCGCCGGCAGCAGTTTTGCCTCAAATCCTGCCAGTTCGCGCAGGGTTGGAATCTCATCAAGAGCGGAGATTGCGCTGACCGGGCTCTTCATGGGTAGCAGCATTGCCCAGGGAGCTAGAAACATCAGGTCATCGAGCGCTCCCTGGCATTGCCGGGCAAGGGCGCTCGCCCACCACTTCGCCTGGCTGCCGGGGTCGATATTGAGGCTGCTCACCACCGCTGCGGTGGATCTTGCCAGCATGCCGAGATACTGCCGTGCCGCATCCAGCGTCGTCGGCCTCGAGGACGGCGCCAGATCTCTCTGCAGTCCGGCCAGCTCGGCCGGAGCGGCTTCTCCCGCGGCGTCCACCAGGATCCTCAGCGTGTCGTCGAGCCCGTCAAAAAATCGTGGCGCCAGGATCCTGTGATCGGGAAGCTCGAGCAGACCTGGCCGTAACGTCAACAGGAGGCCCGCGAGATTTCCACTATCCACTGATGAAACGTAGGCAGGCAACAGCGGTTTCAAGGACTTCGTGTCGTACCAGTTATAGAAGTGGCCTCTGTGCCGCTCGAGGACCTCCATCGTATCGAATGCATTCCCCGTGCGCTCAATGAGCTGTCCGGCCGGGATGTAGCCGAAGTCGTAAGCGGACAAATTTGCGAGCAGTGCAAGTCCCATATTGGTCGGCGACGTGCGGTGTCCAACGACTTCAACCGGATGCTCCTGAAAGTTGTCGGGCGGCAGCCAATGGTCTTCCGGGCCGACAAAAATCTCGAAGAACGACCAGGTCTTTCGGGAAAGTTTGTGGAGAAAGATAGTCTGTTCAACCGTCAGCCTCGCCTCCCGACGCACGAGCGGCCGGCTGATCCACCACGCGATTGCGGGGGAGGCAAACCAGAGACTCAGTATGGGGACGGATGTAGCTAGCGCGGCGGGTCTCAAAAGCGTCAGATAGATCCCTGCCGCGGTGGCTAAGACAGGCGCGATCCACATTGACCGGTAGGAGGCGAAGAGGCTCATGCGGTTATTGCGATCCGGATCGGTCGACGGGCTCCATTCCAGCAGTCGCCTGCGTGTGACAAACATCCTTACAGCCGTTCGTACTATCGCATCCAGGCTGAAGAATGCTTCGTGTGGCAGGCACACGAGCATAAACAGCGCTTGAGCCAGGTGTCGGCCGGCCGAGCGCAGTGCAGCCGTGATGTGCTGACTCAGCAGCACGTCAGCCGGCTTCTGAGACATCTCCAGAATGGATGCAATCAAAGAAGGAATCAGGATGATTCCGGTCACCGACAATGACCACAGCCGGACGGGTGACAGGAACATCCAGCCGAGGAGCAGCAGGAGTGTCAACGCCGAGGCCGCAAGACTACGCCGCAGATTGTCGAATATCTTCCACAGGGACACTCCCGAGAGCGAATTCTTTTGGCGGCGCAAGCCTGGGCCGGGGACGCGCGGCAGCAACCACCGGGCAATCTGCCAGTCTCCGCGAATCCAGCGGTGCCGGCGGCTCACGTCGGCGCTGTAGCGGGATGGGTATTCCTCATACAACTGCACGTCGCTCATCAGCCCGGCCCGCGCGTAACAGCCTTCAAGAAGGTCGTGGCTGAGGATGCGGTTCTCAGGAAAGCGGCCGTTGAGCGCCAGCTCAAATGCATCCACATCATAAATGCCTTTGCCAATGAACGAGCCTTCACCGAACAGGTCCTGGTAAACATCGGAGACTGCGCGCGTGTAGGGATCGATACCCGGCTCGGTTCCGAACAGGCGCGCATACCGCGACCGGTTGGTACCCGGCAGGCTCACGGCCACACGCGGCTGAAGAATGCCATACCCCTCACAGACACGCTGCTTGTCGTCGCAGTAGCGCGCCCGATTCAGCGGGTGCTCCATGGCTCCTACAAACTGGCGCGCCGCATCGCGCGGCAGTTGGGTATCCGTGTCGAGCGTGATCACGTACTTCACGTTTGATAAGACCGCAGTTTCACCGACCACGGCCGAGAGACGCTCCCTCGATCTGCCGCGCAAGAGAGAATTCAATTCCGCGAGCTTTCCTCTCTTACGCTCGTAACCCATCCACCTCCGCTCCTGGGAATTCCATCGGCGCGGGCGATGAAAAAGAAAGAAAGTGTCGCATTTCTCACCCCTGTACTTTTCATTCAGCTCCCTGATTCTTTTCTCGGCAAGCCGCAACAGCGGCTCATCCTCCGGAATCGTTTCCTCGAGGGCGTCTTGGAAATCAGTCAGCAGGCCGAAGTGCAGGTTTTCATCCCGATTGGCCAGGAACCGGACTTCAAGCGCCTCGATAAGAACCTCGATATTCTGAGAGCTCGTGAGCATCGTCGGGATCACGGCCAGAGCGCGAGATTCCGGCGGAATTCCTCCCGAGAAGTCCATGCGCGGCAGCGGATGCGGCGTCGCCAGCAGCGTCACCAGCCAATTCACCAGCGCGACCGCCAGATGACTTGAGCACAGAAGTGCCAGGATTCCAAGCAGAGCGAGCGCCCAACCATGCAACCCGCCGGCATGCGCCTTCGCCAATAAGCCTCCGGAGAATATCGCTGTGATCAGCGTGATGGTGCCTACATAGAGGAGCAGAGGAAACCGGCTGCTCATTCGCCGAGAAGTTTCCGTTATAGACAGGCGAGCCTTCACAGCTCGTTCGAGCTGCGGCACACCCTTGTCGATCAGGTAGAATCCGACATGGGCCTCTCGATCGAAACTCCCTTTGTTGGCTGCACTTTCGCGGGCTAATTGGATGGCCTTGCGCGCCACAGAATCTTCGGATAGAGGGCTGCTCTTCGCTATTTTCTCCACCGCGTGACGGTAGCGGTCGCGGGTGGCAAAGTCCATTTTGCCGTAGACTCCACCGGCGTCCTCACGAAGAGCCTGGTCAACAACGCTCAGCGTCTCGACGAACTCTCGCCAGTCCATCGCTCCCAGAAATCGGAGGCTGCCGATACTGTTGCTGATGGAGACCTGGTCGGCGGCCTGTTGTTGGTGTTCTGATCGAACCAGCTGATCGATCGTCAGGCCAGACTCGGAGAGTAGCTGCTCGATCCAGGTAAGCGGCAATGCCAGAGCGGGGCTCTGTCCCTGCAAACGGCGCGCAAACTCCGCAACGAACGAGCTCACCATCGGCGGACTGGACCGCGCCATATCCGCGGTCACGAGAATCAGACTCTTTGGGTCCTTCTCGGAGATCTCCGTCATCCGGCTTGCCCAATGGTCGGCTTGGTTTCGATAGATTCTGCCGGCGCCCAGCCGGGCTCCCACGCGGCGGAGATTTTCGATCAATGCCAGGCGGAGCATGATTGGGATTGCCCACAATTCGCCTAGATTCAGGGCACTGACCGTCTGGTAGGCTGCTACGAAGCTGCAGAGACTTTCCGAATCCACCCGTCCATCGCCGTGCGAGATCGTCTGCAGCGCGATGTCGTATACGCGCGGCAGTCCGGCGGATGGGCCGTTCACCAGGCGCGGCAATTCCCGGCTGTAACCCTTGGGCAGATGTCTTTTGGCCGTGCGAATCTGCTCCTCGATCAGATAGAAGTTGTCCAGCAGCCATTCTCCGGCCGGCGTCATCCGGCGGTTCGTTTCAACCGGCTCCAGCAGCAGGTTGCGAACCTCGATGAGCACCCCTTCATTCTCTGCCAGGCGCGTCAGGAGTTTGTCCGGTGCGCGTCCCGAACCCACCCGATGCGAACCCGCCAGGGTCTTGCCGTGCTGCTCCATTTGGTCGTTGCTGAACAGTTCCGCTCGCAACGGTGGCTCGTCGCCGCCGTACTTTTGTGCCGGGCCTTTTCCGTGGAGGCTTGCCGCGAAATGTAGCAAGTTCCCTAAAATCGTCTCGCTCACCTTCAAGCTGCTCTCCTCTTTAAAAAGATAACTCTTAACGAACCGGATCGCAACCGGGGCGGCGCTTTTGGACAACCCTTCTTCGCGATTCTTGCTTAATCGTCGCGGTTCCGGGGAGACCGAAGGAGCAGGCCCTGCCCGGGCGACTTCATTCACGGTACTTATCATCTCTTTCTCCGCAATGACCAAGCTGTTTCGTATAAAGTTGAGGCGAAAGGGAAGGAGGGATTCTCTCCTTCCCTTTTAGGTGGGGTCATTCGCGGAGCTAACTGAGGATTATTTACAAGAACAGTAGCGGGCTTCTACCACTTTATTGATTTCTGCCTCCGATGCGATGAGATTGCGAATCGTGGGCATCTGTTCACACCCATCGAAACATGGCCTGGAAAATCACCAAAACCAAGACCGGGCTCACAATAGTATCCGGTGCGCGTTGCCTTGCGTTGGAGGCCCATCGGCGAGTCGATGGGCCTCCAAACTCGAGGAAGAGCTACCTGCAACGAAGCTCTCATCCTGGCCGCACCAGCGCCATATCTGCTTCGCAGGCGGCGGGGCACAATCACTTATGGCTTGGAGTGCTGGCCTCGCGAGCGGATTCCTTCAGAGCGGCAGACCACTCGTCCGCCTGCTTTTCAGCCTCCTCCTTCGCGATCCCATATCGCTCCTGAATCCGCCCTATCAGATTCTCCTTCTTACCGGCGAGCGTCTTGAAGTCATCGTCCGTGAGTTTGCCCCAGCGTTCCCGGGCGGACCCTGTAAACTGTTTCCATTTTCCTTCAATTTGATCCCAGTTCATGGTGTTATCCTCTCGTTCGGTTGAGTAACTGCACTGCCGTCAGACCGCTGCCGGATGGCTAGTCTTTTTGAGCTTCCTTTCGCATGGAATATTTATTCAATTGCGCCACCAGTTTGGATCCCGCACGAGGCACGTTGGTTTTGCCATTGACGATTTCTTGGTTCGTTAGTTTTCTGCCATACAGCTCAGCATTCGAGTCGTGATCGGGCCGCAGTGTTGCGCCGTCCAGCGAAATACCCGCAAACGCCCCGCGCGAGCGGGAATAGGACAATATCTCTGCGTGCAGCTTCGCATCTGTATCGGCCGACGAGGTGCGGCCCACCGGTCCGGCGGCCACTGAAGCGTCTGCGCCGAGAGTGAACTTGTCCGAAAGGAGTTTTTCAGCGCCGCGTTTGTTCATCACGAGCATGATAACGTCCGTCTCCGAGCCTCCGATTTGAAAACCTACGCTGCCGCCTTCAACCTTCACGCCGGCCGGTGCGGACCATCCGCTACCAGAGGGCATGCGGCACAACATGAAACCCTTGCCGTAGTTGCCTCCTACGATAAACGCGGCTTTTTTCATCCCGGGAACGATCACGATACACTGTGAACTCTCAAGCAGCTCCCGCGGGATGCCTTTGTCGGGCGTCCCCATGATCTCACTCAATACATCTCCCGATGTCTTCAATCGCGTGGCCGCGCTCTCTTTTCCATACAACAGTCCCGCGGACAACACCCCCACGCTCAGGCAGGCAATTCCAAGTTTTGTAAATCCTTTTAGTTTCATAAATCTCTCCTTAGTTGTTGATTACAAGTCCATTCACTTTTCACAAAGCTCTCGTTGCTATGGCCGCAACAATCGTTGAGTAAACCCGTGTCCTCACAGCTTCTCCGCTCCTTCCCGGTTGAGTTTTCCAGGATCCGCCTCACTGGCGTCGCGTGTTGCACCACTTCTCCAGCCATTTGTACTCCGGGGTAAATCGCGCGTCAGTTCAATTCTGCTCACACATTTGGTCACAATTGCTCATCCCGGTTGATGGGGATGACTTCACGTGGAACAGGGTTCAATCTGAGAGCCACTTTCCAATTGCTCAGTTCAGAAGCTAGGCTGAAGAGCGGCGGCCGCTAATCAAATTAAAAAGAAACACAACAATCGCGATGACCAGCAGGGCATGAATCAAGCCGCCGCCGACATGCATGGAAAAACCCAGAAGCCATAGGACGAGCAAAACCCCTGCAATAGTCCACAACATGACTGAATCTCCTTTTCTCTTTGTTCCCAATCCGAGAGTGTTACCGCACGTCAATCCCAATCCTCATTCCATTTATACTCTGGAGAAAATCGCGTGTCAGTTCAGTACGGCTCATACGTCTGGTCACAATTGCTCACCAAGTTCAGGAGGGGGAATTACAGTCTGGGGCAGATCGGAATTGCAGCAAGGTGGCGCAGGCGTTCCGCTGGCTCGCCATCTTCCGTGACGCCTAAACGATTCCTGTCCCCAGCCTGTCGAGCGTGGAGTCAAGGAGCTTCTTTTTCAGCTGCCGATATACGATTCGGAGGGTCGCCAAAATTGGTACAGCCAAAAAGCTGCCGGGGATCCCGGCGATTTGTGCGCCCGCGAGGATTCCGAAGATAACCACCACGGGTTGTAGTTTCGCGCCTTTGCTCAGTAGGTGGGGCGACAAGACATAATCCTGAAAAACGCGGAAGACCACCAGAAAAACGAGAATCCAAAGCAGATGATGAAAACCGCTCAATCCGGCAACCATCAAGATGGCGACCGCTGCCACCAGGGGCCCCAAAAGAGGAATAAACTCAAGAAGAAAGGCGATGGTCGCCAGCAGGATTCCATAAGGAACGCCGATGAGAGAGAAGAACGACCCGTAGGCTACGAACGCCGCTGCCGCCAACAGTACCAAGGCTCGCATGTATTGGGCAAGCAACAAGTGCACGTCGGCCGCGATGTCCCTGATCTCGTCACGTCGAGATCCCTCGGCAAACATCTCCAATATGGAGTTGAGAAACTCCGGGCCATCTTTCAAGAAGAAAAAGCCCAGGATCGGCACCAGCACGATGTAAATAACACTTCCGGCATGTGACAAAAAGGCCAAAGCTACATTGGGCAGGAGTGATAGAAGGTCTCGCGAATGTTCAACGAGCTGCTTTTGCAGAGTCGAGATCACCGCCTCCTTAAACGTCGGAAGGGATGGTGACGCGATCAGTTCGACCGGTTTTTCGAGTCTGGAAAGAAGTTCCGGAATCCTCATCGCTAGTGCATTCGCCTGCAGCACGACTCGAGAGCCAACTGCGATTCCAATTATAATCAGCAACCCGACCAGCGATAAATAGACGATGGTGAGAGCCGGCATCCTGGATCGCCCCGGTAGCAGCCGATCAAGGTAGTGCACCAATGGCCATAGCAGATAGGAAAACAGCAGCGCCAGCGCAAAGACGAAGAGAGTCTCTCGAATGAGATAGACTACTGCCAGCAGTAATAGAATAAACAGCACTGTCCAGGTATAACTCGCCGCGCGACGATCAAGACCATGTTTGAACATTATGATCTGCTAGTATTCGACCCTGTTAAAGTGATGAGAGGTAGCCCCGACTCCCCTCGATCCGGAGTCACTGTGCGAGATGGCGGCTCGACTCGCGAGCCGTGTTTGTTGGCGTAGACGTGCGTGATTTCCGCACCAAAGAGAAAAATCTGTGCCGAGTAATAGATCCAGACAAGGACAACGAGAGGGGATGATACTGCCCCGTATGCTGAGGATACGGCGGACCCGAGGAGATACAACCCGATCAGCACCTTGCCGGTCGTGAAAAGAAGTGACGCAATTGCCGCACCGATCCACACATCATTCCAGGCAATCTCCGTGTCTGGTAGCAGTCTAAAGATCGCAGCGAGTAGCAGCGTTATCACACCGAACGAGAGGAGAAAATCGATCAATTCCAACGAAAACACGGGCAAAGGAAGTAGATGTCCCATGAATCTTTGCACAGCCCCCAGCGTGGCGCTCGAGACGAGTGACAATAGCAACAGAAAGCCCGTGCCCAGGACCAGGCTGAACGACAAAAATCGCTGTCTAATCGCGCCCAGCAGGATACTCTCCGATTTCCGCTTAACTCTCCAGATTTTATTGAGCGCGTCCTGCAACTCAACGAAGGCGCCGGAGGCGCCGACCAATATTGTTCCGATGCCGATCGTGCTCGCAATGACGCCAAGCGCGGGCCGATTGGCACTTTGGATGGCAGTCTGAAGAACCCTGGCACTCGTTTCACCCACCAAGGCTTGCATTTGCCTTAAGACCTCGGCCTCGGCCACTTTTTGCCAGAATCCCAGACCCGCAACCGCTGTCGCGACAATCAGGACTGGGGCTAGCGAGAGGATTGCGTAGAATGTCAGCGCTGCACCCATGCTCGGCGCGTTGTCTTCAAGCCATGCGAAGCCTGACTCTTTGAGCAGGGCCCAGACGACCTTTATATTCGCTGATGCCGTCGATACTGCCGAAAGACCCGGCTTCATCCAGTGAATCGCCCCCGCCCGGCTCATATGAACCACCTCTCTGCCTGTTCAAATACTCCTAGACCAAGTGCCCTTCCTTCGGTCCCGGGGCGGTTCAGCGGAGAAACGCGCCCTAGTCACCAGGACGTGCGAGGCTCTGCGAACCAGTTCCGATCGGCCCGGTCAAGATTGCTCATCCCAGTTTATGGATGAGGGAAACTATGTGCAACGACATCAGTCTTGGCATCAGGGTTATTCTGCTGACGATTGAAGTCGTCACTACAAAAACGTGATTGTAGTAACGTTCTCAAACCGTCTCCAATCCGTGATCCGCTGCTAGTCCTTTCGCCTCGCGCCTGCAACAAGCAAGGCAACCCCTCCAAGCAAGGCTATCCCTCCGAGTATCGGAGGAAGGGGAATCCGTTCATGCGTTTCTTTGGTGGCATGAATCGGTCCCACGTCAAGTACCTTTTCGGTACGAGTGTAATTGATCCCTTGATAGGCGAGGGCCAGCGCACCCAGAACCACCAAGACGATTCCAATCAAAGTGATCGGTTTCATTTGTTTCATCTCCGCTATGAAGTGATCCCTCTTCGGCCTTGAATGAAGCAAATCAAGGCCATGACGATGGCCCCCACCAACAGGATGTGGATGGATCCACCTAAAGTGTAAGAAGTGACAAGTCCCAATAACCACAAGTCGAGCAGAACAACAGAGATCGTCCAGAGCATACTGATCTTCCCCTCGACACCTGCTTTCCACGAGATTATGGTAGGCAGGTAAAGCCATACCCTTTATACCTGTCGGTAATCCATGTGTCAGTTCAGTACGGCTCACACGTGCGGTCAAAATTGCACATCCGAGTCATTGAGGTGCAACTGGAGCGTGAGGGCGGTCGAGACTCCCTAGGGTTCGTCATTCATACAATTGAGCTTTGGAAAATCCACGCCGTGCCTCGATGCTCTTCTGACTCTCGATGCCTTTCCGCCGGTCACGGGAGCCCGGCGCACCAACTCATGGATGTCCTCCTTGCGGTTGTTTCGTGGGACAACAGGTTCATGGCGACGCGGGAGGCTCCTGATCCGTTGGAATGCCCGCCAGGTAGCGGTAAAAAGCAACAGCTCGGTTGATGGAGGATGCGTCGTGTCCCCCGGTTAACCTGCTCGCGTTCCTGCCCGTGCGCGAGATGCTGTAATAGCGCCAGACGTCAACTGACTCCCGTTCGAGGAAGTAAATCGACTGCATTTCGCCTGCTCGGTAAATGGGCCACAGGAAGTACCGCATGGTGCTGATGTTTTCGGTGTCGAACACCAGCCGATCGGGAGAAGCGCTCTGAATGTGCATTCGGTAAATCGCCTTGCCGGACAGGTTGTCCTCCATTTGATAGTACAGAAACTTGCCTTCTGCGATCTCATCCGGCGGGAAGTCTTTGCGGCGTCGACCGCTGGCCGGCTCGGGCAAAGCATAGGCGTTGACAATCAGCGTCTGCCAGCGTTTGTGGGTAGTCGACCAGTAACGCACCCCTGCGAGTTCGGAAATCGCCCCGATGCGGCGGAGCAGGCCCTCGACCCCGGAGCTATGCCGAAAGAGCGCGGCCGTAACCACCAGGGTTGTAAAGCCCGGTGTGGTCCAACCGGTGCAGGCAGGCGGTGTCCAGTCGCGGCCCAGATCGGAGCGGTCCCAGGCTTTTACCGTGGGCGACTTATCCACGTCGGGATAGGGGGGAACCGTCGTGCTTCCGCAAGGAGGCACCGGTCCGGAATCGACATGGTTTGTAACTTCGCCGCAAAGGATCGCCGCTAACAATACAAGGGGGACGACTCCGGGCCATTTTCGATAAAGCGGCTTGCGGGACATGGCAACTTTCATTTCCGACGATGAAGGTCACTGTCCAGGAGTGACCGCGGGAGCCAGAACGGGAGCCACCGACTTCAATTGATCTAACCCAGTCAGTACGCCTTGCCAGCGAACCTTGTCCTTTTTCGTCTCGATCGGAATAGAGAGGTCGGAATAGAAGCGCAGGATGTCGGCGCGCAGGTCCGTTGTGGTCCGATCGAACTTCCGCTCCGACAGCCTGGACAGCAACTTTGCATACGTGTCGTCTGCCAGAGAGTATTCTCCGGGCTTGGTCATTCTGCCATCATCCAAATCACGATTGGGAGGAAGCAGCGAGTCCGTGCGCACATCCCCGAGAAGGGCCCGGTATTGATCGACGGTAGTGTTGATGCTCTTGAAATACAGTTCCTCCATCTCCGGGGTGGGGTTATTAAACGCAAAAGCCTTGAACGGGCCAATTTTCGGCATGAATCGCAAGAGCGCTGCCAGGAATCGGACGCCGAATCCGGGCTTTTGGTAGTCTCTTCCCCACTCCCTTTCATAATTGGAGCGCGAGAGCCGGTAAAGGAACTTTTTTCTCGCGAGACTAGGCGTCTCGCCCATCATGTCCTTCTTATGGGTTTTCAGCGCGACCTCGGTCATTTTAGGAATCAGCCGGCTGACAGCGAAACGGTACGAGCCGATTGCCAGATCGGCGCGGGGGAGAACGTCTTTCAACTCTACCCCGTATACGATTGGAAAGACCCGCTCAAGCAGGGATTTGGACACCTTAAACCCGATGAAATCGTGGTACTGTTCCGACGCATAACGATTCTTCGCGACCTGCACCATGTCGAACCCGAACTCTGTCCTCAAATGGGCCGTTTTGCCCTGGGCATACCTGACCGACTTGCCGAACTTCGCCCGTAATTCCGGATAATGGATTGCGACGGCCTGGTTGACAGCCGGGTGGCCGGCAATGTCCGATGCATAATGTGAAAGAGCGCCCAGCGCGAAGGCGTACTCGCTGACATCCTGGCTTTGCAGCCGCAGTTCGCGAACGAAGTCTCCGCTCCGAACGTAATGCACTAGGTTGCTGAATTCCGAGCTGCCGAACGGATAGTAGCCGAGATCTTGGATGACGCAGCCTCCATAGGCGTAGGCATGCGCCTCACTGAGCTGTTCTTCCGACGATTCCGGATATCGCTCGAGCAGGAGGGGTCGGATCCCATCGGTCCAAAGCAAATCCACGATTTCCTCGTGCGTGAGAACGGAATATCCGGACAAGCCTGCGCTGCACATCAGCACGGTGAGGACGAGGGTCAACACACGGACAAACGGAGAGCTCCTACCCTGATATTTGACGCCTGGCGATGACACCATGTGCTTATACCTCGTTGAACAGGACTCAGAAGGAGTCCTGCCAATCTGTAATTAGCGGCCTTTGATTCAGAGATTCACAATTACGGCCATGAGACTCCCCGGATGCTTTCCATGCCCGCTGAAAGCCCGGTGCGGGCGCGGGCAACTGCTGGCTGCGAAAGACTACTCTCACAATGGGACTGGAATTCCCAAAGTAAAAGTGAACACCGTTTCGGCAGCGATGATCACATCCTTCTTTCTGGAGGCATGGGCGCCCGCAGAACCCGCGGCCGCACCAGCTCCAGCGCAGACCGCAGCGCCCTTGCCTCCTCCGGCAACGGCACCAATTGACTCTCCCAGTCCCGCTCCGCCGCCGATCAGTTCGATGTTCTGTTTCTTGTGGGCAGCACTCGTTTGAGTATCGAGAAACGTGGTTACCGGGTGTTGGGAGCCTCTCATTTCATAACAGTCCAGCGTGATGCCGAGGGCTGCCCGACCCTGCAAACGGCTCGATCTTACCGAAGTAGTCACGTGCCCCTTGAACCGAGTTCGAGCTGGAAGAACTTCTTCCCCATTCATCACCACTGGCTCAACCAACGTTCCGGTAAATGGATCCCCGATACTGTTTTTCGCGGTGGACAGCGCATCATCGATGCGGACTTTCAAGATGGTGCCAGCCGGCATTGTAACGTTGTGAACACCGGCCTCGTGCCGAGCAGTCTTGGCAGGGTGCTTCTCCGAATCAGCTTTGACATCGGTTCCCGGTAACCTCACACCGCAGGAGATGAAGAGTGTTCCAATGGACACAGCAAAGAAAAATGCGCGCCAGTTCATGATGCTCCGTTTAACACCATCGAATTCAGGGAGGCTGCGAGTGTGATTCCAGGCTGGCCTTCCCCTATCGCGGCTTTAGTCGATCTCGTCAAAGACCGTCCTGTCCTTGGGAGCTAACCCGCAGATCCTGTCGGGCAACCCGAAGCACACTTCCTTATACCCTCGGATAATTCGCGTGTCAGTTCAGTACTGCTCGCACGTGTGGTCAATATTGCTCATCGCCGTTAATGAGGCGGCAAACTGCAGCTTGGGGCCGGTCGAGCTTTCCGCCAAGTGACGCACCAGCCCGCTTTCAAAAACGTTGTGTGCAATTGTGAACAGTGTGGTGTGCAATTGTGAACTGCATTTATCCAGGTTATCGGCAACACTGTTTTTCGTGAGCGTGGCTTAAATGAAACCGAATCCGACGATCAAAGCGACTGTTAAATCAAGCTTCGACTTTTGCACGCAAATGACATTTTGAAGTAATTGTGGTTTTCGCCAATCGTTGCAGTTGTCACTCCTCCGAAGGAATTACCATGAAGGAATTACCATGAACGAAGAGAAGCAACCTAAACCGGTCAAGACTACTTCCTCGATGCGGCGGGTAGTGATCTATGCTGCCTTGTTGCTCGTCGTCTTCCTGTTCGGCTTCGTCCCGATGTGGCTCAAGTTTCGTGAATGCTCCAGCAGTCTTTCTCAGGCAGAGCACCAGTTAAGCATAGCCAGGATAGAGAATGCGCTCTCATCCGCAGTAATTGACGCGCGGCGGGGCGATTACGAGCCGGCCCGTCAAGCTGCCAGTAACTTTTTTACTTCGCTACGAGCAGAGACTGACAGGGGGAATGATTCGGCCCTCTCGCAGACACAAAGAGAGGGGCTCCAGCCGATGCTTACCCCGCGTGATGAGATCATTACTCTGCTTGCTCGCAGTGAACCTGCTTCCGCAGATCGGCTATCCGATCTGTACGTGTCCTATCGTAAGATCATGAAGAGGTGACGTGGCTGTTCTTCGTTAAAACGTCATCCTCGCTGAGAGCATTGGCTTCTTGGGCGCGGGGCGACAGGCTTTCAAAAAACCAAAGAAGGAGGGCAACACAATGACCGGCTACGCTGGACCGATTGAAAAACAGACGCTGAAGAACACCTACTTCCGGCAGGTAATATTCACCGGCAAGCACGCCCAGCTCGTGGTGATGTGCCTGCAGCCGGGCGAAGAGATCGGTGATGAGGTGCACGCGAATGTCGATCAATTCTTCCGCATCGAGCAGGGAGAGGCCAGATTTGTCCTTAACGAGAAGGAGGAATTTTTAGAGCGCGACGGGAATGCAGTCGTCGTCCCAGCGGGGACGTACCATAACGTGATCAATACGTCAAAGACGACGCAGTTGAAGTTGTATACGATTTACTCTCCCCCGAACCACCCGGATGGGACGGTGCATAAGACCAAGGCCGATGCGGACGCGTCAGAAGTGGCGGCGCATCATACCTAACCCGGACAAGCCGGAACCAACAGAGGTTTCTTTACTCCGGGAGTCTGCCGACTCTCGTCAAGGCTCTCAGCGGTCAGCCGTCAGCTGGATCGCAGGCAGAGGAAGACGAGGCTCACACCTTCCAAGCCCCGGCCGCTGTTCTCTAGAAAGGAGAAGCTCCATGCCCGATACCGTCGTGAATAAGAACAATGCTGCTGCCTTTATCGCAGGCGCATTGTTGGGAGCAGGGGTGGCTCTCTTGTTAGCACCCCAATCCGGTCGCAAAACGCGTCGTGACCTAAGTCACTTCGCCGAGAAGACCAGGAATAAAGTGGAGGTGGCACAGATTGAGTTGAGGCACTCCATCGACAATATCGTCGGGGATGCAGCAGAAAGAATCGAGGAGGGTCTGAATCGCGGGATCGATTGGACCGACAGTAAGATTGCGGAGCTCCAGCGCGCATTGGATGCTGGAAGAAAGTTCATCCAAGGCGAGATTGAGAAAATCCAGTCGAGCTAGGCGCCCGCGCCACCGGTCCCGGCTGTACAACGGAATGGCACTTATATAAGGCTTGAGACTCGCCGCCGACTTGAACGCCGAGGCTAACCAGCTTCTACGATGATGGGCCCTTCTTGCCATAGTCCAGACCGAACTTCGGCGCCCTCGAAGTGCCCGTCACTTTTATGCGCAAGAACGTGCCCGCGCCTTCCTTTGCAAAAAAGGGATCCACTGGCTTCAGGGCCCATCGCTTCCATCCGGTCATGGTCTGCGACACCTTCGCCTGCAGTTTCAGCGTGCCGTGGAAGTCCAGCGCATCTCGGTGGAGATCATAGCTGCCCTTCAGGTCCACCTTCGCCCCCGGTACACCGAAGAACAAGGAGCGAAAGCGAATCACTTCGTTTTCGAGCTTGAACGTGCCCTTCATTCCCGACACCACTTCGTCGATCTCTTCGCTGTTCGGTTGGCCCTGTCCACGGCGGCTCAGGCTATCGATATCATCCTGAGTTGTGGAACGGAGAAACTTACCGTGCCGCACCTCGAATCGGCCGTCCAGTTTCAGCTTTTCCCGCACCTTGCTCGTAAGGGGGGGAATTTCGATCTTCGTCTCCAAGAAGATCTGTCCCTCCATGAACGGGGTTCCTTTCACAGCCAGGCGGAGCACGTCTCGCAGGTTGCCTTGGGGCATGGAGACATCCAGGCCGACGGCGCGCCGCAAATCGCCTTCATGCTTGATCACACCGCCGCTGGTGGTGAACTTTGTCGTGCCCAGCGTCCCTCTTACCGGCTGCAGAAGCGTATTCCCATTGGTTCCGTCTACCAGCACTTCAAATTGCGCCATCAGCGGCACCGGGTTGCCGGCCATCTTCAGCCGGAAGTCCGGCACGGAGGCTCGCCCCTTCGCGTGGATCGTATCCAGAGTGCCTTCAAAATGGCCCGTCGAACTAAGAATGCCCGCAACGCCGGCAAAGACGCCCAGATCTGCTTTCTCAAGCGTGTAGTCTCCAGAAAGCGGGGTGTCGCCCGGCTCCGCGGCGTTCCATGGCCCGAAGCTGCCAACGGAATGGATGGCGCCCGGCGGTTTCGGAATTGTCAGTGCGGCATCGTACCGCATTACCATTCCAGTACCCGCCCAGTTGAGGCGGAGGTTAAGGATGGCGAACGCGAGCGGGACCTTCTTACTGTCCTTGGGCAGAATCACCAGCTTGGCATCCTTGATAGTCACCTCTTTGATTAGCACCCCAGTCTGGGACTCGCTGTCGCCCTCCGGCGACGAATCGGCACTGAGTTTCGGCCGCTCGCCCTTCGGCGGGATGGTGATCTCCATTCCTTCGAGCAAAACCAACGGAATGGTCTTGGGCGTGTCGAAGAGCGTCCCGAGGTCGACCTCGAAGCGGAACTTTCTAATGCCGAACATCGGCGGCACATCCCGGCGGCCCTTGTGGCGCAGCGAGATTCCTTCCCCATCCACGCGCGCCAGCGTGCCGCGACCTTTCGTCAGCAGCAGGCGCAACGGAGAGGTCTTCGGAAGGTGGACGCGAAGTGGGGCCAGTTCGACGTCGCTGTCGAACTGTTTGTGCAGGTATTCGATCGCCTGCTCGCGGATATAGGGTTCAAAACGTCGCGCCAGAATGGATGCCGCCACAACGAGAGCGCAAATTCCGAGCATCGCCGCGGCCGCGATCCTGATCAGCCATTTCTTCTTCCTGCTCATAGTATGGCTCCTGACACGCGTCACCTATCGGATTGCCTCTGGCCGGGGCATCACTCTCGGGTCCGGAACCGGGTGTCCCGGGGGAAATGCGCTGCTGCCACAACGAGATCGTCCCGGCTGTCAACACCTTCTTTCTGCTCGTTCGTGTGCGCGGAAAGACCCACGCTCTCCCGCCACCCGGTTATTTTTTCTGGAATCGCCGGATTAAATCGGGCACAAACTCCCTGGCGAAGTTAAACCCTGCCATGGTGGCGAAGGTGATCGCCGCGCTGATGGATACATTGTCCGCTCCCCGCCAACTGGCCGGCGACCATGCCTGCGAGATCAGGCTGGCGCCCACGATCCCGCTGATGCTCGACACCGAAAGGGAGCGGCTCCCATCATCATGGCGGGCCATCACGGCGCTCGTGATCGCATGGACCGTTCGCGGCCAGACGCCCTGCTTGCCCGACGCGAAATAGCGGTTATCTTCGTGGAACATCATCGACGTTCCATAGCTGATGCTGGTTCTGACGGCGTTGTATCCAAGGTCATGGGCTAGCCGCTTGCCGTATCCCGATCCTCCAGGGCCCCATTCCATTGGACTGTTGCGCCATTGGTTGATGCGCGCACCGGCAAAGCCACTCACCAGGGGAATTACGCCGACGGTGCCCATCACATACTGCCGGAACCGCTCGCGCTTGGTGAGAGGGGCGGGCGCGGAGGGTTCGAGCATACGCAGGCTCCTGATCACGAAGCCGCCGGACGGCGCCGTTCCCGCTTGAGTTGACGTCGCGCGGATCTCCTCCCTATCCGCTGTTACTGCATACCGCTGGCCGGTTACAGTGACCGATTCCAGATCGAGCACTAGATCGTTGTTCGAAAGTTTCTTCAAGGTCAGCTCCACCTGCGAGCCTCTTGGAATGGCAACGCTGTTGTTCGCATCCCTCACAACCTGATCTTCGACGCCCATGAACACCCGGCCGTCGCTCTTCTTTACATCGATTCTCTCGCTGGTTCGCACCCAAATGCTGGTGCCGGTGCCGATCGTTCCCGCGTGGGCAGAAGCCAGCGTTGCCACAGCGAAAAGTCCCAATAGCATTTTCATATCATTCCTACAGACCCAACCCGGACAAACCGGAATCCCAAAAGGGTTCTTCGTTTCGGTGAATCTGCCGACCCATGTCAATGCTATCAGCCCTCAGCTCTCAGCAGTCAGCTTCGGATCAGCGATCAGCTTCTATGGCTCTCAGCACAGCCGATAGCTCCATCGCCTCTCTTGCTAAGGGCTGATGGCTGAAAGCTGATAGCACGTGCGGCGCTCGAGTTGTGCATTTCCGGAAATCTTGCCCGATTTGAGGCAAAACTCACGGACAAGGGACTAATGAGCAATTCAAAGACCACACGTCGAAGTGCTTTCGCTCAACAACATCCGCTACCCTCTATGCCGCCGCATGTTCATTTGTTTAACAGGACGCCCCTGTCGGCAGTCGCTCGTGTGAACATATCGCTCCCGACTGACATCCGCCGCCGGGCAGATTTCGGTTGGCAGCGCGAGGCACATCTCTTATACCCTCGGGATTATTCGCGTGTCAGTTCATTATGGCTCACACGTGTGGTCAAGATTGCACATCCGAGTCATTGAAGTGCAACTGGAGCGTGAGGCCGGTCGAGACTCCCAAGGGTTCGTCATTGATATTATTGAGCTGCGGCAGCGAGAACTGAAGGAGTGCCTGGTTTTGATAAGAAAGGAGCCTGGCCGCTCAGCGCGAGCGTTCGGCGGTGATGATGCCATGCTCAATGGCATAGCGCGTGAAATCCGCAGCGGTCCCTAAATTCAGCTCGCGCATGAGCGTCGCTTTGTGGAACTCCACGGTCTTCACGGAAATGTTCAAAATAGCCGCAATCTCCTTGCGGGATCGCCCTTCGGCCACCAGTTGCAGAACCTCTCGCTGGCGCGGGGTCAGGCGATCCGAGAACTTGCCTCCCGGTTTTGGAGGCGAAATCAGCAACTCCAGTGCGTTCCGCGTCACGAGCGGGCTCACATAGTGATTGCCCTTCAATACTGCCCGGATGGCGGTGAGTAACTCGGAGGCCGCCGCTCGCTTCAAGAGGTACCCCATCGCGCCTGCCCGAAATGCTTCCGCCACGTAGTCGGGATCCGCGTGCATCGTAACAAAGATCAACCGGGCCGAAGGCACAATCTTCCTGAGCCGGCGTGCTGCGTCGATTCCATTCAGAACCGGCATTGAAATGTCGAGGAGGATTACGTCGGGTTTCAGGGTCTTCGCGGCTGCCAGAAGCGCCTGGCCGTCCTCCACGCTGCCCACCAGCTCAAACTCCGGCTCCAGCATGAGCCGGATTCCTTCGAGCAACAGAGTGTGGTCATCGGCGAGTAGCAGCCTCGGTCTCATCTAGGCTCCTTGCGAACTCAGAGGCGCCCGGATCGTGATGGTCACGCCGCGTCCGGGCAGGGTTTCCAGAGAGAAGTCCCCATGGACCAGCCTCGCGCGTTCCTGCATGCTGACCAGGCCCAGTCCGCCTTTGCCTTGCGCCGAGCGCGCGTCAAACCCAATTCCATTATCGCGAATGGAAAGGGATAACTGACTCGAACCTCCAGTCAGCGTGATTTTGACCGACGCCTTGCCCGCGTGCTTGGCGATGTTGCGCAGAGATTCCTGAACGATGCGGTAGAGGGCGCTGGCGACCTCGGCCGGAATTCGGGCCGGCACTTTGCGAGGTGTGAATACGACCGGGATTCCCTCGCGCTCTGAGAACTCCCGGATGTAAGAGCGCAATGCGACGGCGAGGCCGAGGTGATCGAGTGCCGCCGGATGAAGCTCATAGGCGATCCTGCGGACATCGTTGGAGAGCGCTTCAACTTCGTCGCGGACAATCAGCAGCCGTTTCTTCATTTCCTTCAGATGGGGAGGAAGATGTTGTTCGAGCCTCTCTAAATCAAATTGCAGCTTGGCCATCTTTTGGCTCAAATCATCATGTAATTCCCTGGATACCCGGCGGCGCTCTTCCCCCTGGGTGTGCAGCAGCATCGCCGATAATGCGCGCAATTCATTGCGACTCCTCAGCAGGGCGGCTTCACTCTCGTGCAAGGCCGTTTCACCAGACTCGACACTAGACTTCAGTCGTTCCTGTTCATCGATCATCATGTGTTCTGCCCGTTTCTGAGCAGTGATGTCCTCCACTGCGACGAGGATCTGATTTTCGCCGTCAGGCTGGACGCGACGCGCATTGATCAGGAGAGTTCTCTTACCCGATCCGGCAAACTCCTGTTCAAGCTCGACATCTTCAACCGGTTCCTGGCTCGCCGAGAGCCGCTCCAAAGCATTTCGGAGCCCCGGTGCGTTCCACTGACCTCCGCTGATTTCATACAAGAGCTGGTTCTCGATTTCGGCGTGCTGCAAGCTGTAGAACTTGCGGAAGGCACGATTCGCCATCCTGATCCGCAAGTCGCTTCGCAGCACCAAAAGGGGCCTCTGGACCGATTCGACGACCGACTCGGCGAACTCGCGCGCGGCATCGGCTGCTATCTGCGCCCGCCGAACCTGGTCGATGTCAATCATTGCCAGCACGGCGCCCTCGATGCGGTTGTCGGCAGTGCGATAAGGCCGAACGCGCAATAAATGCCAATGTCCTTCGCGATCCTGCAATTCCAGTTCTTCCGCGCTCAGCGTCTCCATAACGCGCCGCACCAAAGGTTCCAGGTCATCGACGTTCAGCCGCATCCGGATGTCTCCGATCGGCCGGCCGATGTCGCCGGATCGGACATTGAAGAGCTGCTCGGCTGTCGCGGTCACCCGTCGAATACGGAGTTCCTGGTCGAGCATCAAGATCGGTATGGTCGTGCTGCTCAGAAGATTTGTCAGGTCGTCGCCGAGGCGGCCCAGCTCCCGATTCCGGTTCTGCAGCTCCTCATTGAGTGTATTCAATTCTTCATTGCTTGATTGCAGCTCTTCTTTCGAGGTCTCCAGCTCTTCATTGAGGGTTTGCAGTTCTTCGTTACTCGACTGTATCTCTTCATTTGCGGAAGTGAGATCCTGGTTCGCGGCATCGCGCTCGTCGATAATGGATTGCAGGCGTCGGCTGGTCAGGATGAGCTCTTGCTGAAGCCGCTCCACTTCGGCCGAATCAGCTTTCGATTTATTGCGTGCCCGTAGGCCTGCGGATCGCGCCGGTGGTTCCGCCGGGCTATGGTTCGCGGGTGCGAAAAAAAGGACGAGAAAGCACCCGCCTTGACCCGCTGAATCAGCGATACGACGCACCTCTAGGCGGATGCTGCGGATCTGGCCGCCATCTCTCTCCTGAAAAACGGCCGACTGGACCAAGCCATCTTCGCTCTTTGCCTTTGTTAGCAATTTCCGCAACTCGCCCCGAATGCGCTCCCGCGCCATTTTCAGCAGTGCAAACGTAGCTCGTCCCGGAGCAAGCTGCAAATAAGGACTTGTGTCCCCGCGCGAGTGGATGATTTCGAGTTTTTCGTTCACGATCACCCAGGCCGGTCCGTACTCGGACAGAACGAGGCGCTCGGCCGCTTTTTCAAGCTCAAGCGCCTTCCCCTGGCGGAACGATGGCGAAAGGGCGAGGTTTCCAGGCTGCTCGCTGGCGAATCCCCCGCTAATCAGTTCCATGCTCACATGAGCTCGAGCAGACTTCCTGATGTAAAACTTGTGCTGGTTGTCGACCGCCGAAAAGAGGTCTGGGAAGTGCCGCAAGCTCTCCGAATGACCCAATATCAGATAGCCTTCGGGTCGTAGGGCAAAGTGAAACGTAGCGATCGCCTTGCGCTGCAAATCAGGGCCGAGATAAATCAGGACATTCCGACAGCTGATCAGATCGAGACGGGAGAAGGGCGGGTCCACGAACAGGTTCTGGCGCGCGAAGACGCACATCTCACGAATCGGCTTAACGATCTGGTAGCCGTTCTCCACGCGCTTGAAAAAGCGCGCCTGCCGTTCCGGTGAAAGTTTGGCGACCCGGTTCTCCGGGTAAGTAGCAGTGCGCGCGATCATAATGCCGCGCTCGCTGATGTCTGTGCCGAAGATTTGAATGGGGACCGGAGTGGGCGATGTTGAAATCGATTCGACCAGGCACATCGCAATCGAGTAAACCTCCTCGCCTGTCGAACAGCCGGGGACCCATATGCGCAATGGCAAGTCGTTTTTCCGTTCATGCAACAGTCGGGGCAGAACTTCGTTTTCGAGCGCCTGGAAGGTCTCGGGATCACGGAAGAAACCGGTGACACTGATGAGAATGTCCTCGTACAATGCGAGCAGTTCCGAACGGTTGGACCCAAGATCGGAACGGTATGCATCCAGATCATGATGGCGTTGCAGAATCATCCGGCGAGCGATGCGTCGCTGGATTGTTCCGCGCTTGTAGCCGCGAAAATCGACGCCGGTGGCAGCCCGCACGAGCGCCAAGATCCTGCTCAGTTGAGATTCATCCCCGCGGCCTCTCTCGGAAACTCCCGGCAGTTCGCGCCCGATCATCGAAGGGTCTCGTCCGATCCTCTCCAACGCGCCCCCCATTTCTTCCGGGGACAGGATCAGGTCGACGATTCCAGCCGCGAGAGCGGCTCGCGGCATCTCAGGATATTTGGCCGAACTCTCGCTTTGAACGATCGCAATGCCGCCCTCCTCCCGTATAGCCTGAAGGCCCAGAGCGCCATCGGAGTCCGCGCCAGACAGGATCACACCGATCGCAGCTGCCTTTCGGTCTGCCGCCAAGGAGCAGAGGAAGTGATCGATCGGTCTGGGCGCGCCACGCTCCTCCGGGCGAGGCTCGAGTTTCAGGACACCGAGCGCAACGCTCATCAGCGTATTGGGCGGGATTATGTAAACATGGTTGGGCTCCACCGGCATGCCGTGCTGAACCTCCATCACCGGCATCGCAGTCGTTCGCGATAATAGCGAAGGCAGCATGCTGGTATGCTGAGGAGCGAGATGCTGGACAAAAACGAAGGCCATTCCGGTATCGACGGGAAGGTGTTGCAGGAGTCCTGTAAACGCCTCCAGCCCTCCGGCGGAAGCGCCTACCGCGACGATGGGGAAAGAGGTCAACGTCAGCAGATCATTCTCTTCGGAGTCCCCTACAACGGGACTGCCGTAATCCTGCGTACCCGTTGCCGACTCATCATCTCGGTCTGGTGCATCCACCGTCGCCCCGGGCGCGTGGTCGGCATCGAGGGCGCGCCGCGACGATTTTTGGGTTTTTCCCATGATTGCCTTCATTCGTGCGAGCCGCGCAAGCGTCTTTGCACTTTGTACAAACTTATTGATTATGCATCCCTTTGGAGTACCGCGTCAATCGAGGCGTCACGCCGACTGACGGTCGTGCGGCGGGCACTTTATCGGCAGTTTCACTCTCACTGTGGTGCCGCCGGAGCTGGAGTAAATTTCCATGCGGCCGCCGAGTAGCCGAACGCGCTCCCGCATCCCGGCGATACCGATACCGGGCAACGCCGTACCTCTGTTCAACTGCTTCAGAATCTCCTTGGATATGCCGCAGCCGTGGTCAGCGACCTCGAGGAGGAGTCCACCGGGCTTCCTGAGGAAACGGATTTCGGCAGTTGCACTACCCGAGTGGCGTTCAATATTGGTGAGCGCTTCCTGTGCGATGCGAAACAAGGTTGTTTCCACAGCGGCGGGGAGCCTGCCCAGCCAGCTGGGGAAACTGAGACTGATCTGTGGGCCGAGTCCCCGGTTATGGCCAGTGACATAGGCCCGGAGGGCAGGGCCCAATCCTTGCTCTTCCAGCAAGGGGGGTTGGATCAGGTAGGCAAGATTGCCAAGATCCTTGCAGCATTCGCCTACTAGCTCCAGACATTCGGCGAGGTTCCGTTGGGCGGCCCGTGGCAGTTTGGGCGACGCTTGGCCGACGAGGGTGAGCTTGAACTCCAGGGCGGCGAGGCGTTGGAAGGCACCGTCATGCAGCCCGCGCGCGATGCGGCGCCGATCTTCATCTTGGAGTTGCAGCAGGCGAGCCGAAAGCGCGTGAAGGACCTCTTCGTTCCGTTTCTGGTCGGTAAGATCCGCAACGATGACGCAAAAGCAATCGACTCCGTCGAGCTCCAGGCGATTGACAGACAGGGACACCGGTACCGGCGCACCGCCGGGCGCTTTCAACCGCACTTCACGCTTCGCGCCGACCCCCAGTTCGTGGGTGAGGAGGGCGGAAAATATGTCGGCATCCTCCGGAAAAATGAAATCATGGAAACTGGAGCCCATCACGCGCTCGTGCGGGATCGCGAGAATGGAGGCAAATTCCTGGTTGGAGAAAAGGATCAGGCCGTCTGGCGCAACGGTGAGAGCGCCCTCCGCCATGTTCTGAACCATAAGCCGGTATGCTTCATCGGCTCCTTTTAGCGTATAGACGCGATCACCGTCAGGACCTGAGGCCACAATCGCGTCGACCTCTCCGCTTCGCAGGGCGCGCAGGGTTTCTTCGGCTGCGTCGAGGCGCTCCTGAAGCTTTCGTGGCATACTCTCCTCTGCTGCCATTTTGCGGCTAGAGCGCAGCCTTCGCGGGAACAATATCCATCCCCAAAAGTAAGCGATCCTTATTCGACAGATCGCCGATCAGTATGCGCAACGGGAGCGGCAGCTTTTTTATCAGCGTTGGCGTGACGACAATCTGCTCCGGCTTGACTTGTTCGGGATGTTGGTAGATATCGATTACCTTGAGTTCGTAACAGCCATGCAACCTCTCTTCACAAAGGGCTCGGATATTCTGTATCGCCCGAAGCGATTTCGGAGTGCTGCCGGTCACGAACAGCGACAGAACGTAGCGCCCCGCCATAGGCTGCCGGGAAAGAGCTTCCTCGAATTCTTTCCCTTCGTCAGGAATTTTTCCGTTCTTGCGTTTCACGATATTCTTCGGGCGCGTGGGCGCAGATCGAGGCCAACCAGTACACGTTCGGTATTCGACAAATCCCCAATGATTTTCCGGACCGGCTCCGGGAGCTTCCGCACGAGAGTCGGAAGCGCAAAAATCTGGTCTCCCTTGGCTAGTTCCGGATTCTTCATTAAGTCAACGACTTCAATCTGATATCTGCCGCCAAGGTGTTCTTCGCAGATCCGCTTCAGATTGGCGAACGCTTGCAACGATTTTGCAGTCTGCCCCGCGACATAAAGCCTCAACTCCCATGTTGGTTCCTTGGAGTTTTTCCGTTCCCGAACTGCACGTGTTGCTGATGTTTTCATCTCCGGTCCTCACTCGCTCTTGCGCTTTTTGCGTTCCCGGCCCGAGTACCTTGGTTTACTGCCCGGCTCTTCGCCATTTCACCCTGGTCCTGCTCCCACTTCTTCAACTTCATTTGCTCCTGTGCGATGAACCGCCTCGATTCCTCCTCTTGGGTCTCCAGTTCCAGTCGGAGGACGTCCATTTGGGCCTCGATCGCCTTCCGCTTGCGATCGAGTGCACGCTGCTTTGTTTCGATTTCCTGCTCAGCGAGCAGCGCCTGCGAAGCGTCCTTGGCCTCCCGGGCGACACGAGCCGAGCCGGTGAGCAGACCAGTCTCACCGAGGTAAACATTCCGAAGCTCCACGCCATGATCGGTCAAAAGGAATTCGCGAATTTGGTTCGAGTGAGCCGCGCCCCTGGACTTGAGGATGTTGAGGATCCGGTTCCGCTCACCGCCGCTCTCGATGTCACGCAGCAGCAGCCACGTGTCCACCAGTGAGGCGATGTTAATTTCAGTTTGCTCCGGCGCAGCCGCTCCGCCGGTCAATGTCGTCATCAAAGCCGTGATTTGCTTTTGCTTTAGGAAATCGATGAGACGCAGCAGCATGCTTCGGGTCTCGGCCTGAGTACCGGAGTCTATCAGTCGTCCGGTCATCGGGTCCACCACAACGATGCTCGGATCGAAGTTCCTGATGATCTTGTGCATTTTGGCTAGATGCATTTCGAGACCGAACGTTGTCGGCCGCGCGGCGTGAAACTGCAGCAGGCCTTTGTTGATCCAACGGCCCAGGTTGATGCCAATCGACCGCATGTTGCGTGTCACCTGGTCGGCGGATTCTTCAAAAGAAAACATGATACATCGCTCTCCGCGGGCGCACGCGGCATCAGCAAAATGAGCGGCCACACTGGTTTTCCCGGTACCAGCCGTGCCGGAGACCAGGATGCTGCTTCCCCGGAAGTAGCCTTTACCGCCGAGCATGCAGTCCAGCGCGGGAATGCCCGTCGAAATCCGCTCGTCGGAAACGGCATGCTTCAGGTCAATAGAGGTTACCGGCAGAACCGAGATACCGTCCTGGTCGATGAGGAATGGGTAATCGTTCGTACCATGCGTCGAGCCTCGGTATTTGACAACGCGAAGACGCCGGGTGAAAACGGTTCCCGTCACTCGGTGATCGAGCAGGATGACGCAATCGGAAATGTACTCTTCCAGGCCATGGCGCGTGAGCCCGCCCTCGCTGCGCTCGCCAGTGACCACGGAAGTGAGTTTTTTATCTTTGAGCCAACGAAACAAGCGCCGCAGTTCCGAGCGCAGAATTGCCTCGTTTGCGAGGCTGGCGAACAGCGACTCGATACTGTCAAGCACCACCCGCTTCGCTCCAATGGAATCGACGGCTTGACCGAGCCGAACGAATAGCGCCTCCAGGTCGTACTCGCCCGTTTCCTCAACGAGGCTGCGATCTATGTGTACGTAGTCGATGGCCAACTTCTTTTGCGAAATGAGCGCATTGACGTCGAAGCCGAGCGATCGCATGTTTTGCGCGAGTTCCTCGGCGGTTTCTTCAAATGAGACGCAGACCCCGGGCTCGTCATACTGTGTTGCTCCGCGCACAAGAAATTCCATGCTTAGCAGTGTTTTTCCGCAGCCTGCGCCGCCACACACAAGGGTGGGCCGCCCTCTCGGCAGACCGCCGAACGTAACCTCGTCGAGGCCCTGGATTCCAGTTGGGCATTTCGAAATCCCGTTCATTGGGAGTTTAGATTTCTTGGCCATAGCCATAGGCCCACGTGCTGCTGTTCTGTTTTGAATGGGGACCCTTAGTCCCCGCGCTTTCCGCTTTGGCATCCTGGTCGGCATTCAGTCTCGGGCGTTCACAGCTGCCTGGTTGTCAGTTTCTGGCATGAGTGCCTTGCTGTTGCTAACGGTCTGGATCCTGTCCACACGAAAAACCCCATAGTCTCCGGGGAAATGGATTTCTTCACTGTGCCCACTATACACCTCCAATTCCTCTATGTCTTGTACAGCAGCCCGACAATGGCACCGCCTAAGCGGCTGCAGCGGTAACACGCCTTCCTGCAATTCTGAACTACCGCATGCCCGGGAACCAGCTGTGCTGAGATATTGCGTGGGGACAGGATGTCATTCGCCGCCCCAGACCCTTAGTCGTGAAGTACCACGTTTAGGAGGCCACTATGGACGGTCAATCCGGCGTCGTCGTACTCGATTAAGCCATGCTCCCTGAACCTATTCATGAAATGACTGATCCGCGACCGGGTCGTGCCGACCATCTGTGCCAGGGTATCCTGATTCACTCTGGGAATTACAGGTTCGGCCCTACTTTCCTTGCCGAAATGGGAAAGCAGTAAGAGAATCCGAGCCAGACGCTTTTCGCTCGAGTTGAAAAGCTGGTCCACGAGATCCGCTTCGTATCGGATGTTGCGTGAAAGCAAATGCTTGACAAACAATTCCGAGATGTCGTGCTGTTCGTGAAGTTTTTGCGCCATCAGCGACTTCTCAATCTTGTCGAGGGTGCAATTTGTCATCGCGACAGCCGTTGCCATCCGCAACGGTTGACCGGCGAGGCATCCCTCGCCCAAAAACTCTCCGGCGCTCAGGATGGCGACTATCGCTTCTTTGCCCTGTTGGGATGTCACTGAAAGCTTCACCTTGCCTCGCCGGAGGTAGAATAGGGAATCCGCAGGTTGTCCTTGCCGGAAGATGTTGCGGTCCGCTCCACATTCTATAACGGTCTTCCCACGGAAGGTGCCACCTGAGTTATGCACGGGATGAGGGATTGGATGGTACTCTGACCTGAGAAAACCATTTGGGGACCCCCTAAAACTGGGATAAAAAGAGAGTTTGCGAAAACTTTACTTTTGACCCCAGGAGATCAC
>Ga0315279_10001114_pt1 | contig 46050 bp, 49 predicted proteins | sample YL17G06_20_MG_FD_203694 | JGI IMG/M metagenome (GOLD analysis project Ga0315279, IMG submission 203694) | Sediment microbial communities from Yellowstone Lake, YNP, Wyoming, USA - YL17G06_20 | ecosystem: Environmental > Aquatic > Freshwater > Lake > Sediment | place: USA: Wyoming | collected...
TTTTCTGGCTTTGGCTTCGATGCAATTTCCAGGCGGTTACCTAGCGGACAAGTTTGGAAGAAAATGGATTATTTCCTCTATGACTTTCGGCGTAGCGTTAAGCTTCATATTGTATGCTTTGGCCCCGTCTTGGCACTTTATCCTGATAGGCGCCGTGCTGATGAATTTGTTCAATTCGACTTATCAGCCCGCCTTATCTGCTATGGTCGCAGACTCCTTGCCGCCTGAGCGCAGAGGCATGGGCTTCGGTATAGTCATGCTCATATCCAGTGCTTCAACGACTCCTGGGCCTCTCGTTGCAGGTCTGCTACACAACCAGTATGGACTGATCAACGGCATGCGGATAGGCTACGGTATCGTGGTCGCCTTATTCCTGATTGCTGCATTTCTGAGGCTGTCGCGTCTAAAGGAAACCGTCGTCAGTGCTGAGAAGCCTTCTTTGTCTGAGCTGCTACGTAGCTATCCGATTTCGTTGAAGGAGAGCTTCATAGTCTGGAAGAAGGTGCCCAAGTCGATGTTCTACTTGTTCCTTTCATCTTCAATGGTGACGTTTGGGATATCGACTGTTCAACTCTTCTTTCTTGTGTATGCTGTGAAGGTGATCATGATAGATGAGGCTGTGTGGCCGATGATACTCACCGCCTTGTTCGTTACAATGATAGTCTTGGCCGTGCCGATGGGAAAGATCGCTGACAAGGCCAGCAGGAAATTGCCCATTCTGGCTGCGTATCTGCTTTTTGGCTCGGCCATGTGGCTTTTCGTCAACGGCGATCTAATCAGGATCCTTCTGTCTTTGATGCTCGTAGGGGTAGCGCAGACCATGATGAATGCAAGTTTCGGGGCGTTGCAGGCTGACCTAACTCCGAAAGAAGAGCGAGGGAAGATTAACGGCTTTTCGAATTTCGTGAACTGCATCCTGATGGCACTCGGAAGCTTCATAGGAGGTGTTATGTACGAGCGCCTGTCTCCTCAACTGCCTTTCTACGTTGCCACAGTATTCGTCATTCCAGCCTTTGTAATGACGATGTTCTTGGTGCAAGAACCAGAAAAACGCGAAGAATAGACTCGTCTGGCACGAGAAAAACGCAATAGCGCAGTGGATTGATTCCACTCAAATGGTGTCAAGACAGCTAGCCAAAATGGTCAGCAAATCTAAACTCTATATCTCTTGCCATGAATGGACGCACCTAGAGCTATGAGTGGCCGCACGAGCAAACCAGTTCTACAGTCAGACTTTGCGATTAACGCATGAGCTTTGATCAGATAATTCCTGCAGTCGCCTGTGCTCTATGCCAAGGCCGCCGACACTGCTATCTCTCACACATTTTCCATATGTTCTAAATACCCCTTGACGCATTAGTACACGGCAAGTCAAGGGTGCGGTTGATGTCAATCAGAGAGCCAACTATTGACGTAAAAATCAAACGTCTGAAAGATGCGGTTGAGCAGGCCAAAACTGGTGGCGGTCAGAAACGCATTGAGGACCAGCATTCGAAAGGTAAGCTGACAGCCAGGGAACGAATCGAACTCCTACTGGATCAGGGCAGTTTCAATGAGCTTGACCAGTTCGTGGTTCACCAGTGCTCAGAGTTCGGCATGGCTAACAAGAAGATCCCCGGGGACGGGGTCGTCACAGGTTATGGCACGATTGGAGGCAGGCTAGTCTATGTTTTTTCTCAGGATTTTACCGTCTTTGGCGGCTCACTTGGCGAGATGTTCGCGAAGAAAGTTTGCAAGCTTATGGATCTGGCCCTGAAAACTGGTGCTCCCGTTATCGGTCTGAATGACAGTGGCGGCGCCCGCATTCAGGAAGGCGTTGCCAGTCTTGCAGGTTACGGCGACATTTTCTTCCGCAACGTGACAAGCTCAGGGGTCATTCCACAGATCTCTGCCGTTATGGGTCCATGCGCAGGCGGTGCCGTATATTCCCCAGCTCTGACGGATTTCATCATCATGGTCGACAAGACGAGTCACATGTTCATCACAGGTCCAGACGTCGTCAAAACGGTTCTTGGTCAAGAAGTGAGTTTCGAAGAGCTTGGCGGAGCTGTGATTCACAGCCAAACCAGCGGCGTCTGCCACTTTATCGCCAAGGACGAACAGCACTGTATAGAGCTTATCAAGAAGCTCCTGAGCTATTTGCCCTCTAACTATTTGGAAGATCCGCCAGCCACAGAGCTAACTGATGACCCGAACCGAACGGATCCGACGATAGCTCATGTACTGCCTGACGACTCGGACAAGCCGTACGATGTTAAGGAAATAATACTGCGAGTCGTTGATAATGGCGATTTTCTCGAAATCCAGCCTCTGGGGGCGCGGAACATAATCATAGGATTCGCACGTCTGAATGGAAAAGTTGTGGGCATAGTCGCTAACCAGCCCATGCACTACGCAGGCGCGCTAGACATCAACAGCAGCATGAAAGCAGCCAGATTCGTACGGTTCTGCGACTGCTTCAACATTCCAATAGTCACCTTCGTGGACGTCCCAGGCTTCCTACCGGGCATCGAACAGGAACATGGTGGCATAATCAAACACGGCTCAAAACTGCTATACGCTTACTGTGAGGCAACCGTGCCGAAGATAACAGTCATCCTAAGAAAAGACTACGGCGGAGCTTATGACGTCATGGGCTCAAAACACAGCGGCGCAGACATAAACTACGCTTGGCCCACAGCTGAGATCGCCGTCATGGGGCCTCATGGAGCCATAAACATCATCTTCCGCAAGGAAATAGCCGAAGCGAAGGACCCCAAACAGAAACATGCAGAGCTCGTAGCTGAATACAGACAGAAGTTCGCCAGTCCATACATAACGGCTCAGAAAGGCTACATAGACGAAGTCATAGACCCAGCACAGACACGACTGAAACTGATAAGCGCTTTGGAAAGCCTGGCCACAAAAAGAGAACAAAGACCAACAAGAAAACACTCAAACCTGCCGCTATAGGTCAGCCCGCAGCGACTAGCGCATTCATCAAGTTATTCGGCAATTGCAAGAACAGAATGAAAAATCTGACTGCATTTTGAAGAACAGAAAGATTCTAAAGGTAACTCGGGAACGTGTGTATACATGGAGAAATTCGACTGCTGGCTCCCTTCGACCGAAGAATTGTACGAATGCTTTAGAGAGATCGTAAAGAAGATCAGAAAGGACAATTATCAACCCGATTTGGTAATTGCGCTCTCAAGAGGAGGCTTCGTGCCTGCCCGGCATATCTGCGATCTCATGATTATTACGGATCTGCTCTCGGTAAAAGTTGACCATTGGGGGGAGACTGCTACCAAGGACGGAAAGGCGCATTTGAGATATCCCATTGTTGCTGACTTTTCGGGAAAGAACGTATTGATTGTTGACGACATCACTGATACGGGAGAGAGCATGATGATTGCAGAGGAATTCGTGCGGAAATTGAACCCCAGAGAAATAAGAACAGCAGTGGTATTTCATATTAATACCTCAAAATTCGTCCCGGACTACTACAGCAGAGAAATAGCGTGGGTTTGGGTAATATGGCCCTGGAACTACAATGAGGATCTATGCAACATTGTGCCTAAAGTACTAGATGAAGACCGTAGCCGCCCTATCAGAGAGATTAGGGATCTTTTGAGGGAAAGGTTCAAAATTGGCTTGCCAGAGCAAGAAATCGCCAGAATAATGAGTGAACTGGCGCTGAGGAAAATCGCTGCAGAAAACGATAATGGCTGGATTAAGACAGATGAATCCGAATTTCATAGGAATAGGGTTCTTTCCAGCTAGCTCTGCAGCCTCTCTCACGCGCTAGACCGTCTGATTTTGGGAAAACGAAAAGAGGATTTGGAAGCACGGCTCACGCCAGCTCAGGGAGAGCTTTGCACAGGATTATTTGAAGAAGGCAATAGAGAAAATGGCTAAAGTCATTGACTCCTTGAGAGAAATCCATCTACGCGAATACATAGCTGCTGAACTTGATCTTTCCCAAAAGTCAAAACGCAGAAAGCGTTGTAGGGAGAACTGCCTTGATGGCAAAATAGTATGTAATGCGATTCTCCGTTCAGTCATTGTCCAGCGAGATCGCTTAAATTAGAGCGTTTTTCAAAGATTCGGCACACGTGCAGTTTCTCTGTTCAGGGATCATTTTGATAGCTGTGGAAATTAGCTTCTTGAAGTTTTCGACATTTTTTCTGACGGTCGTCATTATTTCCTTTGTTGAAACGGTGTTCTCAGTCCACACGTCGTAGTCAGTTATCATGGCGACACAAGCGTAGCACAATTCCACTTCTCTTGCCAGAACGCACTCAGGATACAGGGTCATTCCGATTATATCAGCTCCCCAATCGCGGAAAAGCTTTGACTCTGATCTTGTTGAGAATCGAGGCCCTTCTACGCAAACGTAGGTTCCTTCGGCGTGCACTGTGAGATTTATTGCTCGTCCAGCCTTTGTCAAAACTTCACGTAACTCCGGGCAGAATGGGTCGGCTGTCGCTATGTGACATACTCTTCCCCCTTCGTAGAAGGTATCTGCTCTCTTCTTTGTTCTGTCGATGAATTGATGCGGAATGACGAAGTCTCCGGGTTTATAGTCTTCCCGCAAACTGCCCACGGCTGACGCTGCAACTATCCTTTCTACCCCTATTTCCTTCAGCGCCCAAACGTTTGCCCTATAGTTCACCATATGAGGCGGAATCGTGTGGTTCTTCCCATGCCTAGGAAGAAAGGCGATTTTTCTCTGTTCATAGTAGGAAATCGAGATTAGATCAGACGGCCCTCCGAATGGAGTACTTCTATTCACGTCCGTCTCTTTCTTGAACATCAAAGGATCGTATATGCCTGTGCCGCCTATTATCGCAATTCTTGGAGCTTCTTCTGGCATTGACATTTCACTCCGGAACTAATAGCATTTCAAAACAGTGCTTCTTTTAGTTTTTGGTAAATAAGGTCGCCCGCAATGCAGTGCACGTTTCGTCTTCTCCCATCAGAGACTCAATTGCATATAAAATATCTCAAGGATAAGTTAAGCTAGATGGTTGCCACAACTAATCCTTCTTAGAGGAATGAATAATGAGTAGAATCGAGCTTCCGCCAATCACGAAAACCAGATTGGTGGCCGACCTGAAAAAACTGGGGATCGCGTCGGAGGATACTCTCATGCTTCATGCTTCTGTGAAGGCCATAGGCTGGATCGTCGGTGGGCCAGACATCGTCATCCAGGCATTGCTTGACGTGCTTGGGCCTGAAGGCACATTGATGATGTATGTAGGATGGGAAGACTCGCCTTGCGACTTGAAGAACTGGTCCAAAGAACTGCAACAAGCATACTCAGAAGAGTGCCCACCTTTTGATCCGGTCAAATCCCGCGCGTACCGTAAGTGGGGCATCCTGACTGAATACTTGCGCACATGGCCGGGAGCTTTTCGAAGTGGCCACCCTGAAGCTTCTTGCGCAGCAGTGGGCGCAAAGGCAAAGTGGCTGACGGAGGACCATCCACTACAGTACGGATACGGTGTGGGTTCGCCATTGGCCAAGTTGTGCGAAGCGAAAGGCAAGGTTCTGCTTCTCGGTGCGCCGTTCGGTGCTCTGACAATCTTGCACTATGCTGAACATGTGGCTAACGTGCCCAACAAGCGGATCGTGCACTACGAGATGCCGATCTTGCAAGACGGACAGAAAATCCGGGTGAAAATAGAGGAATTCGATACGTGCGGCACCATTTTGCCAAATGCAAGAGAGTACTTTCAAACTATTCCGCGTGAGTACCTGTCTTCTAGCAGAGGGCGCTCAGGCAAAGTCGGAGAAGCGCAGTCATATCTTTTTGATGCTGCCGAGTTCGTGCAATTTGCCGTTGAGTGGATTGAGAGAAAATTCCTCACACAACCCTTCGAGTAGCGAGAAGGGAAAATTCATTGAGTGGACTTCAAAACAAAAAGGGAGAATGGGATGAGGACAGGCAGTATGCCTATCTGTAAGTGTTATGGCGCATGACTTCAGCTATCATTCGCTGCCATTGCTCAGCATCTAAGCAGTAAGGCTGATAAGTGTCATTTCCGTTGCCTGACTCTGGCACCGGGTTCAGAGTTGTCTCTCCGAAGTGATGATCGAATATGCGCAAAGCTCTGCTGAATCTTTTGTGGTTGAAGGCTTGCTTGTCTGCAGTCATCCCGCCTTTTGTGTGACATCCTTTCTCACTCATGGCAATCACCTTTTCTTTACTCAAATCACCGTTTTATTACTAAAGCTCTCGCATCTTATAAAGATTGCGTTTTAATAAGCAAAAGCCTTTTATAGCAATTCAAACAAGTACCTTCTTAGTGAAGATGCAATGAAGCCGCTAAAGACAATTACAGATCCAGAGAACTTCCAACTGTTAGCGGACGAAACAAGAAGAAAGATGGTATTTCTGTTGAGAGCCAAGGAGATGACTGCATGTCAAGTTGCCGAGGAGCTGGACCTCACCCCTCAAGCCGTCTATCACCACGTGAGAAAACTGCTAAGTGGAGGAATGATAGAAGTTGTCCGAGAAAAACGGTGCGGCCACCTGATCGAAAGCTACTACCGAGCCACTGCGGAGACGTTCCAATTCAGCATGGGGCCAACAAGCGTGAGAAGCCCCCGAAACCAGAAACTCGTAAAAGAACAAGAAGTGGCAGTACTTGAGGCGCTAAAGAAAATCGGCTTCAAGCTTGAATATGGCGAAAAGCAAGTTGCTCAGCTTGTTGACTTAAAGACAAAAATCGATGAGGGTGCTCAATGCTGCCAGAAGTACGAGGACGCGGTTGCAGGTCTGGAAGACCTAGACTTTCTGGGAAAGCTGACAACGCAGGAATATTTGGGACTTCTTTCAATGTCAGATCAAGAATACCTCAAGCAACAAGAAACGAAGAAGAGGCTGCGAGATCTGCTAATCTCTCTAATCAAGAAGTAGGTTTGTGCAGCCGAAGAGGTTCCTTTAGAAAATACGATTGCCTGCACTTCCGAAAAGCAGCAATGGCTCTAGAGACTCCCGCATCTTGGACGACAGAACCGACTTGGTATTTTTGATCTCCCAGCTCAAACCTTTAATCAATGATAATTCAGCATAATATCCTCAAAGGTGCCGTAATGCCAAGTGAGAAAATGTTGACCCGAGAAGCTGTGATCCAGGCTGTGGTGAAAGCTTTGAGACCTATGGATTATGTTCATGCACTCTATGAGGGAGGGGCTGCAGCCTTCCGTCGAATCGATGAATGGTCAGACATTGATCTCTACATAATTGTAGATGAAAACAGAGTAGACGAGACCTTCCAAGCATGCGAAGACGCATTTACCTCCATGTCTGGAATTCAGCAAAAGTACGCGGTCCCACAGACTGGCTGGCCCGGCGTGCATCAAGCCTTCTACAGACTCAAAAACACCAGCGAATATCTTATCATAGACCTTGCCATTCTGACGCCGAGTAGTCAAGAGAAGTTTCTAGAACCAGAGATACATGGCAACGCAGTTTTCCACTTGAACAGGAACAATGGCGTTGAGCTCCCACATCTAGACACGGTTGCATTTGCTGGAAAATTGCGCGCAAGAGCCCGGAGACTCAAGGAAAGGTTCAGAATGTTCAACATTTTCGTGCAGAAGGAGATCAATCGAGGCAACACTTTAGAAGCCATTGACTTGTATAATGTCGTCACGCTTGCTTCCCTGATCGAAGCCCTTCGAATCAAGCACAATCCCCTACACTATGATTTCAAACTGCGATACGTGCACTATGAACTCCCAGAAGGAGTCGTCAAAAGACTCGAATCCCTGTCTTTTGTGAAAGACCAGAAGGATCTTCAGGAAAAATACGATGAAGCAAGCAGGTGGTTCAGTGAAGCTATCTCGGAAATCAACTGTGACTAGATAGAAAAGCGAAGTCGAAGCGCCTAGATCCGAAGTTTTTCAACATATTTCTCCGGATCAAGTCCTGCCACTCAGGTGTTTTCTTTCATTCCCCTAAAACGCCAAAGCTTATAGGCAACTTTATGCTTTGGTACTTAAAAATGGGTTTAAGTAGTAAAAAGAAGATGAAAGGCATCGGGGATTGGGATGGCTAGGATACTCGTGATCTATGATTCTAGAACTGGAAACACTGAGAAAATGGCTTCTGCCGTTGCCAAAGGAGCCGAGCAAATCGTGGGAGTCCATGTTGTTCTCAAGAAAATCGATCAAGCGACCCTTGAAGACCTGACGGAAGCTGAGGGAATCATAATGGGCTCTCCAACATACTATGGACAAATGTCTGGAAAAATGAAAACTTTCGTCGACCAGACCAACAAGATCCATGGAAAGCTTCGAGGGAAAGTCGGAGGCGCTTTCACAAGTTCCGGAGACACTGCATGCGGCGCTGAAACAACGCTGTTCTCAATGCTTCAGACTATGCTGATTCACGGCATGATCATTCAAGGAAGATACGACAACAAACATTACGGAGCCACGTCAGTTGGCGTTCCTAGCGAGAAAGAGATTGAGTCCTGCAAAGAGCTTGGAAAACGTATTGCAGACCTCACCGTGAAAATACATGGATAACGACTCGCTCTGGAAAGGCCGAAAATAGGAAGTGAACCTTATGACGTGGTTGGACAAACTCGCTGAGAATATTGAGCGCCTCGCTGGCAAAGCAGCAAAAGAGAAAGTCATGGCTGGCAGTGAGAAGGTGGCGTCCGCCTCAAACGCTCTCGAGAGAGCCAAGTGGATAGGCGAGGCTATGAAAAGGTTGGACGAACTGGTTGATTATGAGAAACGAAGAAGAATAATGATAGGCTGCTCTGACAAGTTCCCAAAAACACGAATTCGGCTACTAAGATCTGAATACAGAAGACTGGGCAGCGTCGATAGGCTTCTTGAAATCATGAGCAAAGACAACTCCTGGTTTGGGCTCTCATTCTATGAATACCCGACAAGAGAGGGAAACGTAATACACGTCACAAAGATCCCATACGATCCCATCAAGTATCAAGCTGCAACAAATGCCACTGAGAAACGTTACAACTACTGCCACTGCGCTTTGGTGAAGGAACTCACAAAAATCCCAGACTACAAAATCTCGCCCACGTACTGTTGTTGCGGGGCCGGCTGGTATGACTCACTCTGGGAGGGAATACTCGGCAAGCCAGTACGCGTTGAGGTTGTGCAGTCAGTTCTACGAGGAGACGATTGCTGCAAATTCGCGATACATCTTCCTCAGGGGCTGTGAATCAAGCGCCTGTCGTTATCGAGGAAAAGATGATAAGATACAACGAAAAGAGAACGCCTGTGAAAAGGGATGTAATATGGATAAAGACGAGATCAAGAACGAAGAAGATGTGAGACGTTCATTGTCTGGCAAAACCGTATTTGAAAAGGACGTGCTCATCGCCACGTATAGGATACCACGGGGAAAGGTTAGCACTTACAGAAGGATAGCGGAGAAAGTTGGAAAACCGAGGGCTTGGAGAGCCGTCTCAAATGCGTTGCACAAGAATCCGCTTCACCCTGTAGTCCCATGCCACCGCGTTATCAGATCCGATGGAAGGTTCGGCGGAGAGAAGAAGGGGGCTAAAACCAGAATGAAACTGGTCGAAAATGAGGGCGTGCCCATCAAAAATGGAAGAGTCACGATGCACGATGATATTCTGTTCTAGCCTCCGCGGCTTGACGGAAACTGATTTTATGAACTCATTTCGAACCTGACGGCCACTTGCTTTTCGAAGGGGCAAATGTACAGAAACGCGCGCTAATACGTTGAAGTTCACGGACTAGTTGTCCAAAGGTACTAAGCACTCGACGAATTCGATATCACGGGCGTTTGGATCTATGATCACAAGGAACTGGTCAACTGTCATCGTCATAGAGGGAACGCGCGCGTACGTACCGCCTTCGAAGTTGTCCCTAGAAGGACCATGCACGTGACTTGAGAATATGACGTTAATCTTCATGTTCCACGTGCCATTCACGAGACTCGCTTCGATTCTAAACTCCCTAAGTGAGCCGCCTTCATCCATTTCAACTGCCTCGTCAAAAGCCTCTGTGGCTATCCTTTTCGCCTCTTCCTGATCCATTCCGTCAGCAAGATTGATTTCAACAGGGATCTCAAAAGTGCGATTGCGTATGGAAGAATAACAAGTAAAACTAATGAAATTCCTCTCAGACATGCTCTCGCCGAATATGGAAATGCCTGCAAGCGCTGAAGCAGCGATCAGGGGAATCAGCACTGCACAGCCGAATAGGACGGATCTTCTTCTCAGAAAATCTGAGGGCTTGCTGGAACCAAAGATCTTGCTGACCAATCCGACCACATCCTACAATTATAATTAGCGACTGCCCGCTATTTTAGGCTTGACAGACATACCAGCACTAAAGCGCGCTTGTTACCGTTCTGTCTTTGCCTGTATCTAGCCAGACAATGAGAGCATATCGTCTTCCGCGACCTAAAGATTAATACAGCTTGACTCCAATTTTCACCTTCAACTTTCCTCATAAGCACAAGAGGTCTGGTCGCTTGGCAAAACCTGTCAAGATCACTGATACCACTTACAGGGACGCACACCAGTCTCTAATGGCTACCCGAATGAGTACCGAAACCATGCTTAAAATAGCCCAGAAAATAGATCAAGTGGGCTTCTTCTCCCTTGAATCATGGGGAGGCGCAACATTTGATGTGGCCATACGGTTCCTGAACGAAGATCCTTGGGATCGCATTCGCCAACTCAAGAAACACGTCAAGAAAACACCTCTTCAGATGCTTCTTCGAGGACAGAATGTGGTCGGTTACCACAATTACCCTGATGACGTTCTAATCAAATTCGTTGAGAAAGCTGCAGAAAACGGCATAGACATATTCAGAGTTTTCGACGCCGTGAACGACATACGCAACATGGAAGTTGCCATCAAGACTGTCGAGAAAGCAGGCAAACACGCTCAGGGCACCATTTGCTACACGATAAGCCCTGTTCACACGGTTCAGCATTTCGTTGAATTCGCCAAGGAGCTTGCAGCTCTAGGCTGCCACAGCATCTGCGTGAAGGACATGGCAGGCATGCTTGCCCCCGAACCTGCCTACGAGCTGATAACTGCCCTCAAGAAAGACGTGGGCTTACCAGTTCATTTGCACTCACACAGCACTAGCGGAATGGTGATGATGACATACTACCGAGCGTGCGAAGCAGGCGTGGACATACTTGACACAGCTTTTTCGCCGCTTGCTTGGGGAACCAGTCAGCCTCCTGTCGAATCGGTTGTTGCAGCATTGAAGGGTACACCATATGACACGTGTCTGGACTTAGCGCTGCTGAGCGAGATCGCCCAATATTTCAGGGAGCTTCGGGAGAAATACTACGACCCGCTGAAACTGATTGACCCAAAAGCCGAGCGCGTAGACGCCTCCATCATAGTTCATCAGATACCTGGCGGAATGTTCAGCAATCTCCTGAGCCAGCTGCGGGAGCAGAAAGCCGAACACAGATTGGCGGAAGTCTTGGAAGAAGTGCCTAAGGTAAGAAAGGAGCTTGGATATCCGCCTCTGGTTACGCCCACTAGCCAGCTCGTTGGCATTCAAGCAGTCATGAATGTACTTTCTGGCAAACGCTACAGCATGGTGCCCAAAGAGATCAAGGATTACGTGAAAGGTTTGTACGGGAAGCCTCCTGCTCCAATTGACCCAAAAATAAGGAAGAGGATCATCGGAGACGAGGAACCTATAACCGGACGCCCAGCTGACCTGCTCGAACCCGCACTTGACAAGATACCCGAAGACGTGAAACCATACATCGAATCCGAAGAAGACAAGATAACATATGCGCTGTTCCCGCAGATAGCCGTGGATTTCTTCAAAAAACGCAAGGAAAAACGCGAAGATATCAAAACCGGAATACTCCCGGAGAAAGTTGCGGAACTTGAAGAAGCCGCAGCAGTCAGTGTGGCCCTAGCCTTCTATCTGACGAATTCCAATGGCGCCAAAGCCCTACAGCTGGCAAAAACCCGAATAGGCGCTTCAAACTGGGTCTTGACAGGCCGGCAAGCCATGGCAGAACGCGGTGCATGACTATGCCAACCTACGAGGTATTGATAGATGGCAAGCCGAGAAAAGTCGAGATTACCAAGACCGCAGAGAGAACTTTCAGCGCCAAAATCGACGGCAAGACCTCAAACGCTGAACTCGCCGCTGAGAAGCAGGAAATCGAAAAGTCATTCTCTATCACAATAGATGGTAGAACTTATAAAATCGAGATGCCAAGAGTTGTCCGCGACCAGCCGTTTACCGTCAAAGTCGACGAAGCAAGCTTCAAAGCTGAAATCAAGACGCCCGCTGTGAAATCGTCTTTGACGACATTCTCACCTACCCCCTCAACGTTTACGAAAAGGAATACTGTGCAGAAACAAGCTACTGAAGGCGCCGTGACTGCGCCAATGACTGGCAAGATCATCAGAGTAAGAGCAAAGAAGGGCGACGAAGTCAAACAAGGCCAGATGCTTTGCGTAATTGAAGCCATGAAAATGGAGAATGAGATAACCGCGCCTAGAGCTGGCATCGTGCAAGAAGTGACTGTTTCAGAAGGCTCGTCAGTAAGCGAAGGAGAGACGCTTCTTATCATCAGCTGAGTCGAGCAGGAGACTCATAGCTCTCAAAAGTCAATCTGACTTTTGTAATGAAGTGAACCAAGCGCACACTGTACGAGGTCTCTTCAGAAAATCGATGACGGTTTGTGCTCACCGAAGATCTCTCGCAACGTGCTGCATATCTCGCCTAAAGTCGCATACTCGCTGACGGCCTTTAGGACAAAGGGCATAAGATTCGTTCTGTCGTCTTCAGCTGCAGAACGTAGCTTACTCAACGCTTCACCGACTTCGGCCTTGTTTCTCTCGCGCTTGAGCTGATCCAGACGTTCGACAAGGGTCTTTTCGATTGAAGGGTCAACCCTTAGAAGCTTGATCGAGTCTTCCTCGTCGACCTTGAAGTCGTTGATGCCTACGATGGTTCGTTTTTTGGATTCGACTTCTTTTTGATGCCGGTACGCGCTATCCGTGATTTCTCGTTGAATGAAACCCTTTTCAATGGCGGCAACTGCGCCGCCCATGCTGTCAATCTGCTCAATATACTTAAGAGATTTCTCTTCAATTTCATCCGTTAAATACTCAATATAGTAGGCGCCACCAAGAGGGTCAACGGTGTCTGCGACTCCGCTTTCGTATGCAATGAGCTGCTGCGTGCGCAGTGCAACCGTCACGGCATGTTCACTTGGCAAGGCGTAGGCTTCGTCGAAAGAGTTGGTATGCAGTGACTGTGTTCCGCCCAAAACGGCCGCCAAGGCTTGAAGAGCCACGCGCACAATATTGTTGTGAGGCTGCTGTGCCGTGAGCGATACGCCCGAGGTCTGGGTGTGGAATCTAAGCATGAGGCTGTTTGGGTTTTTGGCTTTGAAGCGTTCTTTCATTATGCGCGCCCACAATCGGCGTGCGGCACGAAACTTCGCTATTTCCTCCAAGAAGTTGTTATGTGACGCGAAGAAGAAACTGAGCCGACCCGCGAATTTGTCCAAATCCAGACCTTTGTCGATTGCAGCTTGGACGTAGGCGATGGCGTTTGCAAAGGTGAAGGCTACTTCCTGTACAGCGGTGGATCCTGCCTCTCTTATGTGGTAACCGCTTATGCTTATGGTGTTCCAGCTTGGCATTTCACGGCTGCAGTATTCAAAGATGTCAGTTATCATACGCATGCTGGGCTTAGGTGGAAAAATGTACATGCCTCTGGCGACGTATTCTTTTAGAACATCGTTTTGAACCGTTCCTCCAAGCTTGGACTGACCTGCACCTTGCTTCAGTGCGACGGCTACGTACATGGCTAGAACTACATTTGCAGGAGCGTTTATGGTCATGCTAGTTGTGACTTTGTCAAGCGGAATGCCGCCAAAAAGGGTTTCCATGTCTTTCAGGCTGCTTGCGGACACGCCCACCTTGCCCACTTCGCCTCTTGCCATCGGATGATCGCAATCATAGCCGACTTGCGTAGGGAAGTCAAAGGCTACGCTTAGGCCCGTCTGGCCGTGTTCCAGAAGGTATTTGAAACGTCGATTTGTCTGCTCAGCGGTTCCAAAGCCAGCGTATTGGCGCATGGTCCAGAGTCTGGCGCGATACATTGTAGGATAGACGCCTCGAGTGTAGGGATATTCGCCCGGAAAGCCTAGGCTATGGAGATAGTCGAAATCCGGGAGGTCATCAGGCGTGCAGGTCCTGTCTATGGTAATGTTTGAACCTGTCTCGAAGGTTTCCTGTCTTTCTGGGAGCTTATCAAAGCTTTTCTGGACTACTTCCCTTTGCCATTCATGCTTGCGGTTCCGCATTTCTTCAAGCGACAAGGTGGTCAACACCGACGTACTAGACTGCTTAGGAGGAGGAATAAAAGAATTGTCTGGCCAAGCTCTCAAGAATCTTGAGTTGAATCATCATAGCAGAAATCGGCTTGCAAGAGCTAATTCTTCCGGCTTTTCATAACTTCCAAGATCAAACGTACGCAGCAATGTATATAAGTGTACTTTTCTACTTTTCTACTGGTGGAATAGTTGACCGTTACAATAAAAATCGAAGATGCGAAAAAGCAGAAACTGGACAAGTTCTTGGCGTCCGTGCTCATTCGAGAAGGCATAAAAATAACCCTTCAAGAAGCGATCGGCCTAATGGTGGACTACGCCCTCGAAAATGAAGAGGAAATCGTAACAAAACTCAGAGCGTTACCTCCTCTTGAAAAGGATCCTGCATGGAAATCGCTTGAAAACTCAAAACACTGGGGCATAAAGGACTCTTCCAAGAGAATAGATGAATTCGTCTACGGGAGATAAGAGGTGTGGCTATTTTCATCGATACGTGCATCTTCGTGGCCTTGCGAAACGCCGATGATGAGTTTCATGTAAGAAGCAAGGAATTGATGAAACGCGCTCTAAAGGGCGAATTGGGCAGAATATGCACGTCAGATTACGTGATTGATGAGGCAGTAACGACGGCTTTGATAAGAACTAGGAGACATGATCTGGCGATAGACCTGGGCAGGTACATTATCGAATCGCCGAGGATCGCGAAACTCTGGGTCTCGGAAGAGTCCTTTGATAAGGCATGGGAGAAATTCCAGCAGTTCAAGGACAAACCGCTTAGCTTCACCGACTGCATGTCTCTGTCTTTAATGGAGAAGAACCGCATCAAGCAAATCATGAGTTTCGACTCAGGCTTTGATGGACTAACCCAGAGAGTTTATTAGCGCGCTGAGAGAATTCAAAGTCGTCTTCTCAGACTGAAATGAATATAGAGGCAAGAACTCAACAATATCAAAGAGACGAAGGTGCGAAGACTTGAACGTCAAGGTCGAGTACGTGGGCCACGTAAGGACTATCGCGAAAAACAGAAGAGAAGAACAAGTCGAAATAAGCAATGAAGCCACGGTCGCCGAACTGCTTACTCATCTTTCTGGGGAATATGGGGCGCAATTTAGGAAGGCTATTTACGAACCCAAAGGCGCTGACGTGAAGCCGAACTATATCATAACCGTAAACGGGTACCTACTTAACCAGCTCAAGGGTCTGGAAACCAGACTCAAGGACAACGACCATGTGACAATATTGCCCATCGTGAGCGGTGGCTAGTACTCTTCTTTCCTGTCTATCAGGCCGTCTCTTCGGGCTTTGTACATGGCGATTTCGAAGAAGGTTGCTCCAACGATTAGGGTTGCAATCATGGTCACGACCAGATAGATAATGTCTGTTTCGTAGACCAAACCTGGAGTGTGCAGTACGGAAAATCTTACGGTTCTGAGAAAGTAGGTGATCGGCAAACCGCTTGAGATGGCTTGACCCCATGGTGGAAGGATTTCTGGCAGGAAAACGACTCCTCCGAACAGATAAAGGATTCCTGACACATAGTCTGACAACATAAACTGAACTTTCGATGTCATGATGTTTATCGCACATAGTATGAAGCCAATGCCGATGAAGCATATTATCGCCAGACCCAGGCTCAGAGCTAGATGCGGGTAGCTTATTCCCAGCCAGTTAATTGGTATCTGCACGCCCAGAAGACCTTGAAAGATCAGCAGCCCGAATCCCATGGTGAGAAGCAGAGACACTGAAGCATTTAGGACGCCTGTTAAGGCTCTTCCGAGAATGTACCACCACAGTGAGCCTGGGGTCAGGTAGATATGTTTCAACACCTCGTAGTGCGATCTATCATCGTGTATTAGCATGCTCATGGTCATCATTATCGATGTGGCGTAGATGAAGAAGCTGTTTCCGACGAACATGAAGGCGAAATAGTCAGGGCCGAGTCCTCCGCTGAAGGCGCTGCCGATGAGAAAGATGAAGCCTACGATTAGCAGTCCGGCAAGCGGTCGGATTAGGTAGTAGATGGCGAACAGAAGTGGGTCGGTCCAGTTGGTTTCGACCTTCCAGCCTAGCCACATGGCTTGCTTGACTGTTCGTAGGATCGCGCCTACTGCCATCGGAGCGTGAGCCTCCCTTCTTTCTTGCCCAGATTCTCCATGTAATTTAGAGCGAACTTGGCTAATGGTAATAGAACCAGAACGAAGATGGTTAGCGCGATTATGTCGGGCCAGACATCTCCTATTCCTTGACCTTGTATTATGATTCTTCTCATGCCGTCAAGTCCGAAGGTCAACGGAATCAATGAGGAAAGAAGCTGTATGACGAAGGGCACGAGCGGGTTGTTCAAGGGAAAATAGGAGCCTGAGAAGAAATAGACTGGCTCTTGAAGGAGGTTTGCTGTGTGCCAGGCCTCTCGGCCGTACAGCATGAATAGCGAGGCGAATAGCATTCCAAGGGCGTAGACTGCTGCAATCGTTAGAAAGAACATTAGCAGAGCCGTCAGAGGCTCGTTGATTGCAAGAGGAACTTGGAAAATCAGTGTTCCGGCAATCAGAATAGTCGCTGCTCTAAAAGTCGTGTTCACGATTCCGCCTAAAGCCATGCCGAGAAGAATCGCCATTCGCGAAATCGGTGCCACAAGATAGATTTCAAGATTTCCTGTTTCTTTTTCCCAGTAGAACTGGGCTGACATGTTCCAGAGGACGTTGACCCAGAAGGCTATCATTGTTCCGCCTATGATAACGAAGCCAGTGAATTCCACTGGTGCGTTCAGCGATTTGTACATGTAGACGTAGGCGCTCAGAGTCAACAGTGGGATAACCATCTCAGCGGCAATCCACTCGGGCTCTTGGTTGCTACCCTTTACTCTGACCCAAAGTCTGGCGTAGGCAACGCGCAAATCATTGATCAACTGCTCACGCATGGGCAGATGACTCCGCCTCTTGTTCGAACCCTCGCCCGACAAGACTGATGTACACGTCTTCCAACGTTGGCTCCACTTTGCTTGTGGACATGATCTTCAGTTTCTGCTTTTCAAGTTTTGAAACAATGTCAGAGAAGACCGGTTCGTCACGTACCATAACCTTCAGTGCGGTCGTGTCTGATTGAATGCTACGCGTCTGAGAGAAGCCGACTACGCCAGCCATTTTCTCCATGAAGCCGAAATCAGCCTGAACCGAAGACACTTCAACCTTCATTATCACGTTTTCTTTGAGCTTCTCCTTAAGCGCGTACGGACTGTCGCAAGCAAGGATCTTTCCGCGGTCAATTATGGCTACTCTGTCGCACATTTCATCTGCTTCAGCCATGTAATGCGTCGTTAGTAGAACCGTGCCCTTCTTCTCCATTTTGGCCCAATCGACGATGTAGCTTCTCAGTTTCTTCGACGTTAGAACATCTAGACCCAACGTAGGCTCGTCCAAGAACAGTATTTTCGGGTCGTTCAGCAAGCCTCTGGCGAGATTCAGCCTTTGCTTGTAGCCTGTTGAAAGTTTTGCCATCCGTTTGTCTGCGTATTCCTCAAAGTCCAAGTCATGCAGCAGACGCTTTATCTTCTCTTTCGCCGCGGATGAGGACATTCCGTAAAGCTGGGAGAAAAACCAAAGATTCTCCTTGACAGAGAGTATGCCGTATCCCGGTGCTTCGCCGCCTGAAACCAAACTGATGATTTTTCGAACTTTGTTCGATTCCTTGGTAACGGAGAATCCGCCCACGAAAGCTTCGCCGCTTGTCGGAAGCAGAAGAGTCGTCAGTATCTTTATGCAAGTGGTCTTCCCGGCTCCGTTTGGTCCCAGAAGTCCGAAGATTTCTCCTACGCCGATTGAAACTGTGACGCCGTCCAGAGCTTTCACTGTCTCATTTTTGCTCTTGAATATTCTGGCCAGATTTCTGGTTTCAACGCAATATTCCACTTTTGACCACGAGCCAACAAACAATGAAAACTTGCATAATTAAGAATTTCTATGGCATGAATATGTGGGTCCGGACTGTTCCGTTTCGCGTTTCAAGGCTTGAGTGTTTCTGTTGCGATTAGATTTCCAGGAATGTTTTCATTTCTGTGAGGTTGTTGCAGCCTTTCTTTGTTACTTCGACTAGGTCTTCTATGCGTGCTCCGCCAATCTCGGGGTCGTATAGTCCAGGCTCAACTGAAAGGACATTGTGTTCCTCTAGTGCGAGGTTGTAGAATTCGCTCATGCTGGGGCCTTCGTGGATGTCCAGTCCTACGCCGTGTCCTAGACCGTGCACGTAGCCTTTTGCTATCTGTTTGCCGCCCCTTATGGTTTCGTAACCGGCTTTTTCGAGCAGCGTGTAGCAGAGTTTCTGCATTTCGCTTCCGAGGACACCGGCTTTTATGGCATCCATGCATGCGTTTTTGGTTTCCAGCACGGTTTCAAACATCTTTTTCACTGTCTTTGATGCTTTGCCTTTGACTACGGTTCGCGTCATGTCTGATAGGTAGCGGGTTTTGACGTTCTTTGGGAAGACGTCGATGACGATTGGCTGGTTTGCTTTGATGACGTCGTCTGATTTTCCGGTGTAGTGGGGGTCTGCGCCTCCCGGGCCGCAGGCGATTATTGTTTCAGCTTCGGCGATGCATCCGTTGTCGGCGAAAACGTGGTCGAATATGGAGCGCAGTTTTCCGGCGGTCAGTTTCTGCTTCTTGCCGTCTTCTAGGTGGAAAAGGGCTTCGTTGGCTCCGGTCTGTGCGTTTTTGATTGTTTCGATGGCTTTCGACGTTGCCTGCTCGACAGCCCGTTGGACTGACTTGATGCCTTCGATCTCTTTGGGTTCTTTTGTTTCTCTCGCTTTTTCGACTACGTCAAACATGGGCTGTATCTTTAAGCCCTCTTTTCTCAGGATGTCTGCGAGCATGACTGGAAGATTGAAGGGAACATAGATTGGCTTGTTGGTTCCCAGTTCTTCTTTGGCTACTTGTGCCACAAACTTCATTGCGCCAAGTTTCGGGTCAGGTGAGGATTTGACGATCTTTACGTAATCGTAGTCGAAGTGCGAGTGCACGTCTTTCACCAGAGACTCTTTTTTGGCTCTAGGCAGTTCCATCTGGCTGACTACGAGCAGAGGTTCATGATCAACCTGTTTGAGGAAGATGAAAGGGTCAGGAGCCAAGAACTCAGTGAGATAGTACATGTTGGCGTTTGCTTGGCTTTCGGAATAGAATAGCATTGACCCTATGCCTTTTTCCGCTAGAATTCCGTCAATGTCTTTTCTCATTTGACAATGCCGCCTTAGTGCTCAGAAGTTCGACTAGTGCGTTCGATGGATAAAAGCGTTATCACTTGCTGCCAAACGTCTTTTGCGCATAGAATCTTTGCGCTCCTCAAGGGGATCCTCGGCTTTGCGTTCTACAGTCCGTCTCTGTTTTCTGTTTCGTCTTTCGGGGAGTCTGGCTTGTTGATATCGGTTTCTTCCTAACGATAGTGTCTGAATATGATACTTCGATGTTGCATTGTGCTGAATTAGGTTGATAGTTGATGGTCTAGATTGGAAGCTGTTGTCAACATCTTCCACGTCTTGGGAATCTGATGTGTCTTGTCAGGTTGGGCTTGAGAGTGCGTTGTAGTCCAGTGCGGGTTTGGCGTTGTTGCATGTTGTCACACGATAAACGGGATTTTGTAATGGTCTATGGGTAGCGTTGTCCATAGTGTGCGCTTAGCAAGGCGAAGTCGGCTGGACCGACCTTGCCGTCGCTGTTAATGTCGGCGTTGGGGTTCCATTTTGGCTCGCCTGGGGTCGACCCGTAAGAGGTGGATAATAATGCAAAATCTGCTGGGCCGACTCTGAAGTCTCCATTGATGTCGCCCGGAATCGTTACGACGATCCAGCCGTCTAGGCATGTGTTGTCTGTCGTGTCTGTTTCGCCTGGAACCGTGTCTGCCATTGCGTTAAGGGTATAGTTGCCGTATGCAATGCCGGTAGTATTCCATGTGAAGGTGATGGCAGTAGAGTCTCTGCTTGCTAGAGTAACTGTTTGTGATGCGATTTTTCCGTGAGGCTGCATCATGTTTGCCATGATCTCTTCTTCACTCAAGGCTCGGTTGTAGATTCTGACTTCGTCGATGCTGCCTTTCATGAGTCGACCGGCCTCACTCTCTGCCCCGATCTGCAATGGATATGAACTGCCGATAAGATCACCAGTCACGTCGGTCCTTTCCCACATTTGGCCATCGTAATAGACTCTCCATTGTCCGGACTTGTAGGTCATTGCCACGTAGTGCCACTGGTTAGAAGATACATTACTGAAGGCGTACCAAGAAGTGCGCCCGTTGTTTGCAGTATTAACAACGAAATGCGCTGGATGTGCACCGTCTGGAATCCAAACGAATTCGTAGTCTTCGTTTTGAGACAAATAGCTGGCATATCCTTTAGAGAGCAATGCTTGATACTCCGTGTCCGGAAGCGGATAGAACCAGCCTTCAAAAGTCAGTTCTGCTGGGTTCAAACTTGCCGCATTGGGCACGTTAACATAATCGTCCTCACCATCAAAGCTCAAGGCTTTTCCGTATTTGCCATCTACCCAAATGGGGCCATTGGTTAGGGTTCCATTGTTCCCGCAGCTGGAGGTGTCGTATGCCATTGCTCCTGAGCCTTCATCGAAACTCCAATAGCCAACTAGACCCGACGACCAGTTAATGTAGTCGTAAAGGGTCGTCAGGTTAAAAATCTCCGCGTTATCACCTTGATTCTCGACACCTACATTAACAGACAGGGAATATCCTTCTCCGACCACAGTCTTGGAACGTGTGATTTCAGCAACCGCGATTTCATGAATTGGTGATGTTACTGTGACTATGCCATCCTCGCGTGAGTTGTTTGAAGTGTCAGTTTCGTTTACCAGAAGGTCTGCTGCAGCGCTTATGCTGTAATTCCCTATGTCGAAGCTTGTAGTGTTCCATGCGAAGTCGAGCGACTCATTTGCGTTCGGACCAAGATCGTCGATTGCTTGCCTTCCGATCTGAGTTGCATTAGCGTAGACAGTTACATCGAAGTTTTCAGTAAAGCTGCCGTAGTTCTTTGCATCTACCGTTATTGTCACTTCCATTCCTTGATCCACTTTCGCTGGATCTGTGGTGACATTAGTTACGGCGACATCATGAAACATCCCGAATGCATACAGCTTACCATGTGGCCAACTCATGGAACCTATGTAGACTCTGCCGTCAGCTACCGCAGGAGAATTACTCATGGCTGTCGCTATTCCATTTCCTACGACGGATTTCCAGATCAATTCTCCAGTCGAAGCATTGAGGCATTTGAGGCGTGAGATGCCATTCATTACTTCTCCAGGTACGTAGACTCGGCCATCGACGACGGCCGGGGAGGATATTGCGCCGTACGTGCCCGCAACCCAGATGAATTCACCAGTTGAGGCGTTCAGGCAGTAGAGTTCGGAGGCAACCACGTAGACTCTGCCTTCAGCCACCGCAGGGGAAGAGGTTGATATGTAGCTGGCTGTGGTGTAGTTCCATATGACTGTGCCAGCCGAAGCGTTGAGGCAAAAGAAGTCGTAGCCAGTTCCGACGTATAGTTTGTTATCAACAATTGCTGGAGAAGACTGCACGCGGCTGCTAGCTTCGAAAGTCCAAATAGTAGTGTTGACGTCTGGTGCTATGGAAGTTGAGTATCCTGTATGGTTCGTATCATGGTGAAACATGGGCCACTCGTCAGCTCCATCAAGAGATTGGACTCCCGTGCCTTGCTGCATGGAAACTGTTAGTGTGTCCATTGAGCATTCAGCTCCAGCGTGAATGATTCCGCCCACTTCTGCCAGTGGCGCACTTGACACCAGGGCCACGTGCATCAGAAGCAACACAACTGATATTGCCTTTGCTTTCCTATCAAATCTCTTCATCTTTTTTCCTTCTTTCCATTTTCTGTTTTGTGAAGGGGCAGGAAACTCTGGGGAATGATGTTCATAGATTTCTCAGAGTACATCTGCAGAAGCTAATCACAACACAATGAGGACTTACCTCTCCCTTCAATAATCTATTAGATTGAAAGTGTTATTAAGATTTATGCAATACTCTTCTAGCCCAGCGCGCACTAAAACAGGCCGTTAATCAACTCGAATCTAGCCTGATTTCGAGATCGAAGTGACTTTTGGCTGCGGAAAAGCCTGAAGAATCAGTGAAATGCGAAAATCAGCAGTTTGCTATGAACTTAGGGACCAGCAAAGAGACTTCTCATGGAAGAAGAGGGATTCTAACGGGAAATTGGGCGACCAGTGAGTTTACGCCTCTGAAATTGGCTCGGAACGCCACGTTTTATTCGAGATTGAAAGCAAAATTTAATAGGAACATATGCGCAAATAGGGCGACACGTATGAGGAGAATGGTAGAATTAAAGTTTTTACCTCCCCTAATCTCCTTTCTCCCCTCAATGAATAGATCTGCCATTCTCCTCTTACAATTGTAATGCTACTTTTCGAACACTTATAGCTTGTGGAATTAAGTTCTAGTTTCACGTAGACGGCGAAGTCATGCGCAGGTCAGCGATAAAGTCTAAAATACGCGAGTTCTCCATTGCTAGGAATCTCGGGAGTGAGCAGAAACGATGAAGATCTGCGGAATCGTCGGCAGTCCTAAGAAGAAGGGCAACGTGGATCTGCTTGTTTCCCAAGTGCTGAAAGGGGCAAGTTGTCTTGGGTCTGAAACGAAGAAAATCTACTTGAACGACTTGCAGATGAAGCCCTGCCAAAGCTGTGGAGTTGATCCTTATCCGAAGTACTGTCTCTTTGACGACGGTATGAAAGAGATCTATGCGGTGCTGAAGGATTTCGATGCTATCGTGCTTGGTTCTCCGGTGTACTTTGATTCGGTGAGCGCGCAGACTAAGCTTATGATAGACCGGTGCAACTGTTTGATGCCTTTCGTCAAGAAGCCCGATGGGACGTTCGGTTTTGAGAGAAGAGTGAAGAATCGCAAGAAGGGCGTTTTCATAGCGGTCTCAGGCGTAGACCAGGAATTCAGCGCGATTCGAGCTACGATAGACGGGTTCTTTCTCTGGGCAAACGTTGAACTGGTTGAAGCCATTCTTTACTCGCACGAGGACAACGAATGTGGCGGCGTGGAAAGAGACCATGAGAAGATGAAGCAAGCTTTCGATGCGGGAATTCATCTTGCTCAAATGCTTGACGAAAAGCCTTAGCTTGGGATGGTGGTGGGCCCGGGGCGATTTGAACACCCGACCAACAGGTTATGAGCCTGGCGCTCTAACCGGTCTGAGCTACGGGCCCAGGTTTCTTTTTGAAATGAACGTCGATTGGGAAAAGATATAGAGCTTTCGGTTTCGCTTTCTTCAAGAACGTACTCTATGATTGCTTTGAAAGCTTGTTCTAGAATTCTGCCCAGATTCAGTCTTCTGTCTCTTGCCTTAGGCAGCGGCGATTTGCGTGCGGGGTTTTGAGCATGTTCACTTTTCGAGCGCGCGCAGACATAGAGTCAATGACAAGGAACAATGAAAAACACAAGAAGGAAGCTTGAACATGGAGAAAGATGAACGAATAGCAAAAATCGAACATGACGTTAGGGAATTGGTCAAATTACAGAAAGAGATTGAAGAAACGAAACTCTCACTCGCAACAGCTGAGAAGAAAGTGGAAGAATTCAGAGCGCGTTCTGAGATCTATTCTAGACTCGAAAAAGCGTCTGGTGTTAAAATATCTGCATCAACTTCGATGGCTTCTGGCGAGGAGCTGCTTGACATTGAGCAAAAAGTAGAGGCTCTCACAAGAAAAGAGGCAGAACTGAGAAAGCAAATTCTAACCTCGTTCGCTGATGAGTCCCAATTACCTTTTGGAGTTGAGGAACCAAGAAGACAAAATGAGAATATAACGTTCCCGACGAAAAGGAATTTCCTGATTGAAGGTGACGTTCTAAAGACTCTTTTTGACCTTATTGATGTAGACTACCTTTGCAGATTCGACAATGTAGTTATTGACGCAGAGGGCATAGTAGTTGAAAAAGGAGACATGCCAAATGCTGTAAACAGAGCTGCGGATGCACTTGAGAAACTCAGAACAACAGCAAAAACTTTGACGGAGATTTTATTCGACGAAGATAAACTGAGGAGTCTATGCGAAATAATCCATTCAAGCGAGAAATCATACAAACCAATAGTTGAGGAGATTGGAAACAACTATCCAAGTACAATCACAACCAGAAGAATCGCCGAAACGAGAAACATGAATGTAGATGCTGTCTCTAGCATAAACAGCATGCTGGTTCAAGGGAAAAACTGGGCAGGGAAGTGCTCCATTTTGAAGAGAACGGCAGAAGGCAGTCTCACGTTCAGCAGTCTTGGGAAAGCTCTATGGGGTTCTTATCAAAAGCTCTATGGGATTTCTCAGAAGGCTGAACAACACTGTACCGAAGAGAAGCAAAAGAGCCTATTCAACTTTTCAGAGCGATGATCACATGACTCATCGAATAAAACGTCTAAGGTGACATTGTACGAAACTGAGACGGATCAAGAAAGCTGATTGCAAACAGTCTTTTCAGACAGATAGCCAGAAGTTTGACCTTGACCAAACTGGCAACAGACTGGATTTATCCTTCTATTATGAAAGAAACAGCTCAGGCAAATTCGAATCCTATGTCCTCGAAGACAAGGGTCAAATCCTCGGCGTGCTCTGCATTCAGAGACACCCAAACTCCCTCTACATTAGCAGGCTCGGAGTTAGCAAAGGTTACTGGAGAAAAGGCTATGGAACCGAACTCATGAAGTTCGCGGTCCTAAAGGCAATAGAATTTAAGGCACATAAGATTACTCTCGAGACAGAGACTGAAAACGTTGGATTTTATGAAGACTTAGGCTTCAAGACAACCAGAAAATACTTTGATCCACTCTGGGGAAACTCGGCATCTATGGAGCTATCTCTTCGCACGTGAGCCTCTATCGCTAATCGGGTGTTTCTCCACGAAGTCCCCCATCTTCTTAGCCCAACACTCTAAACAAAGCACACCATACTTAGGCGTCTCAATTCGCACATCACCCTCACCAAGCTTCTTCTTACATAAAGAACACACAGTCTGAACCACCGTGACCTGCATCGCTGTCCTATTCTTGCGCACAGCCGCCTCCACACTCGGATGCTCCCGCAAACAAGTCTCAACCAACCTACTTCGAGACAAACCCAACTGCCCACACAAAACATCAATCGACCTACACAACTCATCAGACAACGAAACCGTAACCTTACTCAACTTCGCACACACAGCTCACACCACACACTTACTCTGGTAACACCAGAGCCTTACAAGACAATGAAGCAAGCCATCTTAAATACGTTACTGTATTTAGGACCAGATAGAAGACCAAATAAGAGTCATCTGGACCCAGATGAGCACCACCTTCAACGGCTACGACTACAACCAAACCTACAGCAGCCCATGGTATTGGGAGCAAAACTACGAAAATAGCCTTGCAGCCCAACAAGACTACTTCAAGCAATTAACCCGCAGAATAAACTCATACAAACTCGCTTACCAGCAGATGGCACAGAATAATACTAATCCTCTCCTCGTGGAAGACTGGTATGACAAAAGCATCAACAACCTAAGAACCGAAATGCAACGCGAAGGCGGCTTAGAATGGACAATCAAAGGCACATGGTACCTAACCTAAGCTCCCGCAGCCTACTGGCTAACATGGTGGCTCATCCCAATAGAAATAGCATTATTCATAGCACTAGTTTTCATAATCGTATGGACAGCAATCAAACGAGGATGGACAAAACGTAGATACTAGACTATCGAAACAACAATACAAACTCAACTAGTTTCGCCTATTACTTCCTCAAATATCGTCAACGTGCCTTCTCTCCTCGCTCTCTTTTTCACCGCCTCAACATCAACCCTACCGAACTTCAGAATCGCCTTCACATCCTCAACATCCTTCAACGCTCTTTCCCTAGGAACAGTGACTTTAACCATTCGCAGTTTAGCCAAAATCAAGTCTTCAGGCGTCTGAAAAAAAGCTTGCACACCAGCAACCGTCCCAACTCTTTTCTCTATCTCAGCTTCCGACAGAATCACATCAACATAATAGATGCTTCTGCCGTCTCTGAACCGTGCAATCCTGTAGCCAGACTCCAATGCTTTATCAATCTCCTTCCCATCAACCGCAAGCCCCGCTTCCCCCAAAGCAGAAACAAGCCTACCCCTCCAACCCCCATCAGCAACAACAACCACAACATCAACATCCACAGTAGTCCGCGGAACACCATAAAAACTAGCAGCCAAAGCACCCGTAAACGCATAATCCAACCCAGCACCCTCCAGACACCTCACCAGACGCCTGACAAAATCATAAAACGCTTCCACACGAACACCTCTCCGCTCAACGCCTCTGCCACCTCTTAGACCACTCAATACGCTCCCTCAACTTCTGCATTAACTCCTCATCCGTTATGCCTGGGTTCTGCGCCTTAATGCCCTCTGCACACACGCCCACAACCGTCTCAGTCATCTCAATAGCCATCTGCACCTTCACCTCACCTGGCAATCTGCCAACACGCTCCAAATCCTCATCCCGACGACTGTCTCTAGCTCGTATAGGAATCACACCGACATACAATAGCACGATTAACCTTAAAAAACAGTCCACTTAGGGAGCATTTTCCCCCATCGCCGGTTTAAGAGATCGAATATCATCTTTGTCCGTCTTCAATAAAATCCCCAAATCAACCCCGAAATACTCATGAATCAACCTATCCCTCATCACAACCATCAGCTTTCATGAACCCTTATCGTGCAGGTGGCTCTCGCTAATCGAAAAGTCACAGCGTTAGTACGTCATTGAACTCGAGACTGATGCCTGACCTCTCGCTCAGACTGATGCTTCAGCAGTTAACGTCATAAGCCTGTAATACACATTGTAATACGGTCACAAATGAGCATCATAACAATCCGAGTGACAAGAGAGATAAAGCAAAAACTCGAAAAATACAACATCAACGTAAGCGAAACAGTGAGAAAACTCCTGGAAAAATACCTCGTCGAACTCGAACTAAAAGACCTCGCCCAAAAACTCGAACAAACAAAAAACCGCCTAAGCAACAAAATCAACCCTGAACAAGTAGCCCAACTCGTCAGAGAGGATCGGGAAACAAGATGAAATATCTCTTAGATGCTTCCGCGCTCCTTCCGCTGGCAACCAGACGTGGCAGGCAATTGATCACAGACGCCACAAAACAGACCCTGCTGACCACAGACCTAGCCGTATACGAAGCGTGTAACACCCTCTGGAAACTCGCGACCCTGCTGAGAACCATCACCCCGAAAGACGCCACAAGCGCCATTATGTTAGTTGAGGAAATAACAGCAAAGAACCTCATACGACCAACAAACTGTGAAGAACTGGATCTCCAATCCACGCTCCAGAAAGCCTGCAGTGAAAAGATAACCTTCTACGACGCCTCATACTTAGCTGCCGCAGAACAAACCGAAGCAACCCTCGTCACAGAAGACGAAAAACTCCGAAAAGTCTCAGCAAAATCCGTGCGAACAATACGGTACAGTGAATTCGAACACTTGCTAAACGCCAAACAGTAGTGATCTCGACAATCTCGCTTCCTCATGCATAGACTACTTCCTTCATGATACGCTTGCCGATGTGCGGCTTCAAAGCCTTCTTAGAAACCAAATCAACCTTCACACCCAAAAGCTCAGACAAATAATCTTCCAAAGCCAAGAACTCAAACAAACCCACAGGCTCCATAAACTCAACCAGAACATCTACGCCACTCGCCTTCCGTTGCTCACCCCCTACAAACGAACCAAAAAATCCCAATATCCTCAACTTTGAACCTCTGCTGAAGCTTCCGCTTATGGGCTGCAAGAATCCTCTTTAATCCATTAACATCTGCCATATCTAACCACTAGAACCGTGGAAATTTGAGCCTTCCCGCTCATCGATAACCGTCCGCAAAACCCCGCCATCACCGCCCAACGAGACTACTTCAAACAACTAACCTTACATCAACCAGTTGAAAATGCTGACTCCTCCAAAATCGCAGAGCACTTTCCATCTTCCGCGTCTTTCAACGCCCTCCGAGTCTCGGCTGCTTTGACAAGCCTTAAATACATTACAGCCTAGATTGTTACAATCATGATTGTACAATTCATCAACCGACAACAAGAACTGGAAATCCTAAAAGACCTTTACAACAAGAAAAAAGCTGCTCTCGTCTTACTATATGGCAGAAGAAGAGTCGGGAAAACTCGACTCATCCAAGAGTTCCTCAAACACAGACCAGGCATCTACTTCTACGTTCCAAACGCAGAGATCAAAACCATCCTCGAAGAGTTCTCCCGAACGATAGAGAACGAGTTCTTCAAAGGCTTCAAGTTCACCGACTTCAACGCCTTCATGGAATACATCGCAAAAAAAGCCAAAGAAGGAACAACAATAGCCATAGACGAGTTCCAGAGACTGGCAAACGGCGACAGCGCCATATCCCTCCTTCAGAAACAATGGGACGACACCCTAAGCAAAACAAGAATCCTCCTCATTCTGTCAGGCTCGGCCATGGGAACCATAAGAAAAATAGCCCTAACCGGAAACGCACCGCTATTCGGAAGACGAACAGCCACACTACACATCGAACCACTCAAATTCCTAGACCTCTTTCAATGGTTCAAAAAACGCACAGCTGAAGACCTCGTCAAAATCTACGCTAGCTTCGGCGGGACACCTGCCTACCTACAACACGTCGAAGAAAAACAAACCATAGACACCAACATCATCAGCAAAATCCTCAACAAACGCTCGCCACTCTACAGCGAACCCGAAATGTTGCTCATGGAAGAAATCAGAGCCCCACAACGCTACATGGACATCCTCACAGCGATAGCCCAAGGCAAAGTAACAATAAGCGAAATCGCCGACACAACAGGACTCAACCGAGAAAACACCACAACCTACATAAAAACCCTCGAAATCCTAAACATCATCGAAAGAACAACCCCAATCACCGAACCCGAAGCCAAAAAAGGATTATACAAGATCAAAGACCCCTTCTTCACATTCTGGTTCAGATTCGTACACCCCAACAAGAGACAACTTGAACTGGAGCTGGAACAAACCCTCTGGAAAAACGTCAAACAAGACTTCAACACCTACCTAGGCACGACATTCGAAGAAATCAGCGTCCAAGCTCTCGCCGAAATGGCAAAACGCAACCTTCTCCCACTGCAACCTGACAAAATAGGAAAATGGTGGTGGAAACAAACGGAAATCGACATCGTCGCCACCCAGAAGAAAACACAAACAACCCTAGCTGTAGAAGCAAAATGGACAGTGCTCAACCACAAACAAGCAAGAAGCATCCTGCACGCACTGGCAACCAAAACACAGCAGATACCCAACATAAAAACCCAAATCCTTGGCATAATGGCCAAAAAAATCCAAGACAAAGACCAACTCCGCAACGAAGGCTACACAGCGCTAGACCTACAAGACATCGAACAACTCACAAAAACCACGTTCACAAAACCCAAAGAATCAACGGTAAACTGGGCTCTGGACCGAACACAACCCCGAAAGAAATGAAACGCCTACTAGACAAGCTGAGGGAAGAAGACGCCTAGAACAACCGGGTACGACATCCGATTCTTCATAGAACACTAATCCCAATGGCAGGCAGCACAATAGCCGCCACAGCCCACACCCTCAAAGCCGTAATTCCCACAGACGACCCACATCTGAAAAACATCAAAGAAACCACAACACAAAGGATACAAAAAGAGAAACGCCTCCACAACGAAACCTCTCCCGCTCAACGCTTCTCTGCCCCGCCTCGCGCGCACGGCCCTCAGCCTTGCATCTGTCCGTTCAGTAAGCTTCTTTCATCGTCGAACTAAGCGCTTCTCGTGTGCTGCACATTGGCTATGGAAAATTTAAAAAGCGTCACAATGGTTAGACTTAGGTCTTGGAGAGAAGTGCTAATGGAGTTGAAAGTTTTCACCCTGCCTACCTGTCCAACATGCCCGACTGCCAAGTCTGTCACTTCATCAATTGCGCAGAAACTAGGAGTCACCTATAGAGAGGTTAACTTGGCAACTGAGGAAGGACTGAAAGAAGGGCGCACTTACGATATTATGAGCACTCCGAGCATTGTTTTGGATGACGAAGTCATAGTCAGAGGTCGTCTTATTGCAGGGGAAAAGCTTGAGGAAGAAGTCAAGAAGAGACTTGAGAAGTGGCGCGAACGCGCTCTAACGCAATAGGTCTGTCTGGCCCATCATCCTCTCATAGTGATAGAGATATTCCTGAGCGTAGCCCGCGTAATCTCCGAAATACTGTCGCCCGAAACCATTGAGTCTGTCGTACTCCGAGACTGTAGGAGACCTTTCGCGTGAGATCTTTTCGACAAACTCTTCTGAAAAATGCTTGGAATAGTGTCTGGCGATTACCCTTTTTACCCAAACATCCACAGGAAAAGCTTCAAGCTTGTCCAAAGAAAAAAGCAAAACGCAGTCCGCAACTTTCTTTCCGACGCCAGGAAAACCCAGCAGCGCCTTCTTGGCAATTTCGCAGTCTGCCTTTCTCAGACTCTCGAAATCAAAACCTGTTCTCTCAATGATCTTTGCGGTCTCAGAAACGTACTTAGTCCTGTACCCCAAACTGCACTCGGCCAATTCCTTGATATCTGCTTTGGCCAAGCTCTGCGAAGTCGGAAACGTGTAAAAACTGGCTCCATCAAGGCTTATCTTATCTCCGAATCTTCTCGAAAGATTGAGCAGCATTTGCTTGATTGATGCGATATTCTTGTATGTCGCACAAATATACGAAATCAAACATTCCCAAGGGTCTTGGCGTAGAATCCGCAAGCCTCTGTACGCCTTGATTGCCTGCCTCGCATACTCGTCCTTGCCGATCTGCTCATAGATCTCTGGCAAATCATCATCCAGCTTGAAGTACGCCTTCATAAAACCGGCATCCGCCGAGTCAAATTCCAGTTGATTGCCACCTAATTGGCGTATCTTGAGAACCTTATCTCGCACAACGCCGTACCACCATTGCCCTTGTCTTTCCCACCTGAAAACTTGTCCGCAACAGAGAGTAGCGTCCAGATTGAAAGGTTCAGAAGGCTCTAGCTCCAGCTTCATCAGTCTCGTTTCATCTTTTTTCTGCGGGAACTTAAATCCTTATTGGAACGCGGGCTCATAGGCCAATGTTTCCAGTTTGAAGCGTTGCTGAGTCGGTCATTGCTCGTCAATGAACTTCTCGGGTTTCGGAATCCTTGGCGGTAACCCTCGTTTTGCCCGAATTTGCCTGATGATTTCTGACGCTATGATTTCTGGAACCTTGTTCCAATGGCTGAAGGTGTTTTGCCAAAATGCGTGACCAGAAGTAGCTGAGCGTAGCTCTCCAGCCAGACCGAAAGATTCCGTTACTGGAATGAAGCCGACGATTACCGCGAGGTCTCCTCGCTTTTCCGTGGACTGTATTTTCCCGCGCCTGGAAGTTATAATGTTCGTGCACGCGCCGAACCATCGAGTGGGCGCTGACAGTTCGATCATGTAGATTGGCTCAAGCAAGGCAGGTTTGCCTGTTAGGACTGAACCCAAGATGGCCCGGCTTACCGCTCTTGCGATCTGCGCTGGATCGCGCACGGCCAGGTCTTCGTGGACTTGAGCTTCCAACAGCTTCACTTTCACGTTCGTCAATGGTTGCTCGCACAGTGGTCCGTTCTTGCACGCCCAGACGAAGCCTTGTACGATCGCGTCTCTAGCTTCTTCAGGAATCATGATGCCATCCAAGGAATCAATGAGCACATTTGCGTGCTCATCTGAAGCCCAGACTTTGTTGGAACGAGTTTCCGACGGTTCAGCTTGGATCATGAACGAGTTCTGCTTGCCAGCGGTCGTAGCCTTTGCGACTTGACCTATGACGGTGATGGTTTCGCGATATTCCGATTCTGGGCTGGAAATCACGATTTTCATGTCTGCAGCATACTCTTTGAGGAAGTGTACCGCCGTTTCCAGATGTAGCTCGCCCATTCCGCTGAGTTCGTATTCTCCTGTTTTCTCGCTGACTGTGAGTCTCAGGTTGGGGTCTTCCATTGTGAGCGTCTTGAGAACTTCGGACAATTGCCGGAGTTCTTTTGGGTCTTTTGGTTCTATAGCAACTGTCATAACTGGCTGTGAGATGTATGCCATGCTTTCAAAGGGCGCCGTATCCTGCTTGTGAGAAAGGCTAACTGCAGTCTCGCCTATGGTCACCGCTTCCAAGCCAGCCAACGCTGCCACGTTTCCTGCGGTCATCTGCTGAGTCTTTTCCAGATAGGCGCTCATGCAAAGAAAAACCTTGTTCACGACGCGCTGCTTGTCTGCGTTCACAAGGTAGACAGTGTCCCCGTCTTTCAAGGTGCCTGAGAAGAGTCTTCCGGTCGCGATTGCGCCTTCTGCCGAATGGGTTTGAGTGTTGGTTATGCACATCACGGCAGGTCCGTTTTCGTCGCAGTTGAGCATGGCTTTGCCCACGTCGGAATCAAGGTTGCCTTTCCAGATTTCGGGCACTCGATATTTCTGTGCCTGTAACGGATTTAGTCCATGCTTTACTGTCATGTCAAGTATAGCCTTGTGAAGAGGAAGCAGTCTGGAAAGGTTTTCCTGCTTTCCATTCTGATATGCGTCGACCACGTCACTGAACTTTATTCCGTTGTGTTCTGCAATTTCAAGGGTGAAGCCCCATCGATGCAGGGCGGAACCGAAAACTACCGTGTTCTTTGCCGGGTCTATTCTCCATCTCGTCGCGTACCTTGGCTCAGCAAAGGTTTCGATGAGTGCATTGAACGCGTCTACTATGCGTGTCAGCTTGTCCTGAATCTGGGGTGTAGTCAGCCTCAGTTCCGTTATGAGACGGTCAATCTTGTTTATGAAGAGCAGGGGTCTGACTCTTTCTTGCAGGGCTTGGCGAGTGACAGTTATGGTTTGGGCCATGATCTCTTCAACTGCATCAACAACGACTATGGCGGTATCTATGGCTCTCAGGGCGCGGGTCACCTTGCCAGTAAAGTCAACGTGCCCCGGAGTGTCTACCAGGTTTATGACATATTGCTTTCCGTCAGGGTCGTGTATCAATGAGATGTTCGCCGCTTTGATCGTAATGCCACGTTTCTGTTCCTCTCTCAAATAGTCGAGTGCTCTTGCCGTCCCCGCTACCTGCGGAGGAAGAAAGCCTGCCTTCATTAACAACGAGTCTGTCATGGTTGTTTTCCCATGATCTATATGGGCGACTACGCCGACGTTGCGGATGAGTTCTTTGTTGTGCATTAGCCTGAGTATTTCCGAGGTTTGTTTGAAATGGGGCATCTTTCTTTGCCTGCTTCCATCGCTGCATTTATGAAATGACTGGTTCTCATTAATTATACTGTATGCTAATCTCTCGTAAGACGAAAAACGGGTTGCCTAGGGGTTTGAGCGTTGGAGAAGACTGTTCTAGTGCCTACTGAGAGGCTTCTCGAAGAGCCGTACATATCCATTTTCTGTTATCCGAGGCCTAGCAGAACTGAGGCTGCAAAACGCTTGAAAGCGCTTGAGAAGCTCAGCGTTACAGCAGTGAGTTTCGAAGGCGAGAAACGAGTGTTCGATATGCGTGTTTTGGGTAAAGGGTACGTTGGCATAGTTGTTGCTGCATACGTGAATGATGAGAAAATTGCTCTGAAGATTCGGAGAGTTGATGCGGACCGTGCCTCAATGGAACGCGAAGCCGCGCTTCTTGAGAAAGCGAATTCCGTCGGAGTCGGTCCAAGGATGCTGTATGTTAGCAAAGATTTTGTTCTAATGAAGTTTGTTGACGGCTCGCTTCTCCCAGAGTGGTTAGAGAAGAAGAGAAGCAAGACGATTGTGAAGACTGTTCTGCGCGAAGTTTTGGAGCAATGTTTGCGCCTTGACTCTGTTGGCCTAGATCATGGGGAACTCAGCAACGCTCCCAAACATGTCATAGTTGACAAAGAAAACAAGCCAGTCATCGTTGATTTTGAGACTGCCAGCTTGAGCCGAAGACCTTCTAACGTGACTGCACTGTGCCAGTTTCTTTTCATCGGAAGCGGAGTCGCCATGACTGTGGCCAAGAAACTGGGTAGACTGGACAAGAAGGCGATTGTAGAAGTTCTGAGGGTTTACAAGAATGACAGGAGTTCAGAGAATTTTGGGCACGTTTTGACTGCTTGCGGGCTTTAGACTACGTATGCGTTGGCCAATGTTGATAGCTCGTTCGGCTTGTTCGGGCCTAGTTTTTCGATGCCTAGTTCCTTGACAAGTTGGGTGAGGTCGAGCCATGTTTCCACTTTGAGCTGTCTGGCGACTTTTTTCTTTTCGTAAAGCAACGGAACGAAATCGATGAACATCCAGCCGTAGCCCTCTTCAGCCAACTCCTTTCTCCCCAAGATAGAAGAAAAAGTTTCGTGTCTTATAATGGCGTATGTAAGAAATGGATAGAAGAGAATTCTAGAACAAAGAGAGACCTGAGCGCGTAGCCCTAGGCAAGTACTTGCTGAAGTCGCCCCTTTTTCAACGCTTGCTTAATCTCTAATGCGATTCTTCTGCCCATGTACATGTTTTCGCCGTGCTTCAGATATGCGTAAGGCGATGTTCCGATCCCAACGTTTGTGCCAGCTACTATTCGTGCCGAGATTTCAAAAGTGTAAATCTCCAGATTGTCCGTTATCACCGTTTCAAGACAGAATGGACCAATGATCCCCGGCGGAGCCTTCTCTTTAGCGATCTTCTGGACGTTGTCGCCCATTCTGATCAGCTCTGGAAGAAGAGATTCTCTCAGGGTTATCGGAATGTTGCCCACGATCGTGTAGGTTGGGCTTATTCCCACTTCGATTTGCTCGCTTGCAGGTATTCGTCCTATCGCATCTACGGCTGATTCGTAGCGTCTGTCAACTCCCATAAACTCGACTTCGCCGTTGATGACCGAGGAAAAGTAATGCGGATAGACATTTAGACCGAGTGCATATTCCTGCAGGTGTATCTTGCTCACATCTTCCTTGCTGAGGAGGTGGCGGCCGACCATTTCCTTGGTTTTCCTATAGAAAGACTCTGCCGAGTTTGTCAAGAAATAGCCCTTTCCGCCTTTTGCCCCTGGAAGCTTGGCAATGACAAGGCCTTTGATGTCTTCTGGCTTCTTGAAGGTTTTCGGCAGTTTGAGTCCAGCATCGCTTAGCCATTTTTCTTGTCTTTCGCGTCCAGCTTCCCAGTGGAGTAGTTGTCTGTTTCCGAACATTGGCACGTATAGACTGTCTGTCAATTGCTCGGTGCTCAGGTAGGCGGTGAAGGAGCCGTGAGGAATCAAGACCGTGTTCAGTTTTCGCAGCTTTTCCTGAAGTCCCCTGTTGAGAAGTTCGCTGAAGTCTTTCACGAATATGATTTCGTCGGCTAATGGGAACTTTTTGTATATTATTGCGTCTGATTTCTTGCAGATGGAAACTGTCTTGAACCCTTCTTCTTTTGCTCCTTTGAAAATATTCAATGCAGAATGAGAGCCTAACGTTCCGATCGCGATCTTGTCTAAATCGTAATTTTCCAGTATCTTGCTGATATCGTCTGACGTTATCATGTTACGATTTCTCCAAGTCTATCTTCCTTGGCGGCACGTTTTATCTCCATGGCAACTCTCCTGCCTGGGCCGACTTCCATTCCGTACTTGTATTTCATGTAAGGTGAAGTAGGCTCGACGCATGGACAGCCTGGAACTCGAGGGCTGACGTCGAAAACATAGAACTCCAGTTCCTTGGTGACGGCTCCCTGCAGTCCGAATAGCCCTATGATTCCGGGCGGGTACTCTTTCTTGCAAGTGTTGACGAAGCGTTCTCCTGCGTCGAAGATTTTCTCTATCTGGCTTTCTCGCATGGTGACGCCCATGTGCCCGATCTCAATGTTCTGAGTGGCTATTCCAAGTTCAGTCTGTTCAGCGGCTGGCAAGTCGAGGACTCCATCTAGGTCTGTTTGTATTCTTTTGTCAAAGCCTAGTAGATCTATTTCGTCGGTTATTGGGGACCAGAAGAAGTTGGCGTTGAATTTTGCGCCGATGACGTATTCTTCTATGAGGGCTTTTTGCAGGTCTTCGCGGTTCACTATTCCTTTCTTGATGCGGTCCTCGGCCTTTTTCTTGAATTCTTCAGGTGAGGAAGCGTAGAAGAAGGCTCTTTCGATCTTTCTTTCTTTCTCGGGGACTTTGACGATTGCCAGGCGGTCTATTTCGCTTGGTGATTTGAAGGTTTTGGGTGTTCTTATTCCTGATTTTGCGAGCAGGTATTGTTGGTTTCTGGGTGTGTTGCGTTCTTCGGTTTTGAGGATGTATCTGTTGCCTATCATTGGGACTGCGAATCTGTTTTCTATGTTTTCGTAGCCCAAGTATACCGAAAAAGAGCGGTTAGGCACGAATATGGTTGACAGGCCTATCAGTTTGTCCACGTTTTCTTCTTCGACTAGATCCTCGAACCTGTCAAGCAGCATTATGTGGTCAAACAGGTTCCTGTAGTATCTGGTGTATGTCTTTTCTCTGCCTTTTTGGCAGACAATTACGGTTTCGAAACCTTCCTGCTTGGCTCCGTGCGCGACTTCCAGAGCCGAATGCGAGCCTAGAACACCTATTCTCAGGCTTCGAACGTCATATTCCGCAATTTCGTTTCTAATCTTGTTCGAAATCATTTCTTTTCAACCTCATACTCGCGATATTTCTCAATAATTTCCTTGAGGTGTGGTACGTTAAACAGATTGCGATTAGTTGTCTCATTTGCCACGGTCATATACATTTCTCCTATTGTCTTCTTAAGCTGGATGTCTAGTCTCGGAGGTTGTGACTTGCAGATGCTTTTCCAATCAGCTATTCCTTTGGTTTCAGCGGTTTTCTTCGCCTCTTCCACGTCGCGGTACCATTCAGTCTTCTTGTAGTACTTTCTGGCTATTTCCTTGCTCACATGCAACCCATTGTAGGTAAATCGGCACTCGTCCAGTGTGCCCACAACATCGATAACCATTAGTCTTCTGGACGAATCGAAGGCAAGCTCAATCTTTCCGTCTTCGTTCACCAACCCCGCCTTTGCAGCAATACGCGTGATTGTCTCGTTGACTTTCAGAAGCAAATCCTCGATCCCAACCACTTCTCCATACGTGAGGCCTGCCATTCCTTTGGCCTCCTCCCACGTCACGTACCTGTCGCGTTCTTCGAGTTTCGTGCTCACATCTAAGACAGGCTTCTTGAATTTCTCACCAGCCTTCGGATAATGGTCCAAGCCCAGCTGTCGATAAGTGACAAGACCCTGCTCAAGTCTTTTGAAAACCGAGGAGCCTTCAGGCAGACCGTTCCTGTAGATTATCTCAAGCGGAATCAAACAGTTCCGCAAATGCGGAGTATATACTTTGTAATCGTGGCAAAGCTTCCCCTCATACGCGACCAGCCTAGGCTTGTACACGTTAACCAGCTTGATCTCCATTACGTTTGAAGGCTCTTCCAACTCGTCGAATCCCAGAGCCTCGCCATTCTTAGCCACAAGTCCTCGATAATGGGTCTTTATGCCTTCTTCTTCCAGCCTCTCGAAACAGTAGGCTCCCATCATACATAACGCTGCGCCTTTATCATCGATTAAGTCAGGCATCTCGCCCCAATCAAAAACCGAATACCGATCGGAAAAGACGAAACGGCCGGCGCCCATCTTATCCTTCGTGGGCTTCCTCAGTATTTCTAGGTCTTTAACGCTGCCCATCGACGACGCACACACTACTTCAGCTTCTTGACCGATGCGTCAGCCTTCTCAATCTCGGCTCTCATCGCTTCCTGGTATTCACTTATGCGTCTTGCAAGCGCCCTGTCCTCAAGAGCGAAGATTTTTGCAGCGGCAATCGCTGCGCCCTCAGGCTCAATCGTCACAAGCGAGCCTATTCCGCTTGGAACTCGAAGCGAAGAGTAAAGATCTGCGCTGCCGTATTTGTCTGAGTAAGGCGGACATGCAATTACGGGCTTGGATGTGTTCCCATCCACAAACGCGCTCAAAGCGTTGGATCTTCCTGCAACTGTGATGTAAAGAACCTTCTCCTTTTCGTATTCCTTGATGATTTCTAGAGCTTTCTCAGGCGTCTTATGTGCAGAAGCCACACGGAACTCGTAAGCCACGCCTAGCGCTTTCAGATGCTTCGCTATTTCATGGCAGAATTCCGCGTCGCGCCCTGAACCCATAAGCAAAACGACTCTACCCATTCTCTCACCTGGCAATCAGCTAGAAGGCCCAAGACACTAATTAAATTTATCAACAGCACACAATCCGCAACCAGAACAAACTAACACGTGAACTAATTAGAACTCGTTGACCCGACGTATCAGCGCGCTAGAAAAGACGGAAAGAATAATCTTGAGATACTAGAAACTAAGAACTCATCTTATTACAGCAATCTAAGTTGACGAAACCGGCTTTGCGCAAAGCCAGAATCCAGCGCGAGGCTATTCCACCAGCAGGAAAGCGTATCTGTTCATAGTCTCTGAATAGTCGCGCAGAACCTTAATGGGATAGCCAAGCTGCCTCACAGTTGAGAAAACGTCAATAGCCATCGCTTCAGGAGTAGGACGTGCAGATCTCTTGTTCATACATTCGACCCTTTCTTCCGCACAATTCTTGCAGATATCGCATGAATCCATGTAAAGCAGGAAAGCCTTCGGATTGCCCGCCAAAAACACCTCGCGTTCCAGGCTCAGAAGCCTTTCATTGATACCCTTTGTCCACTTATGTCGTTGCTCTGGTTTCTCAAGCTTTTTTTCAAAATGGAAGACAACGCTTTCACTGTATTCACGGAAGAAGCTTCTGCACTCATCAACGGAAGGTGTGTTCGGAGGGCAGCAGGCGTTTTTTCCATATTCCCTGCAACCAAACGTACATTTCATTCTCACCCATTCGGAAACAACAAAATTCTTCGGGTTAGTCCACTTGAAATCCTTAAACTTGTGCTTGACAAACAGCTTGTCCAGTTGCTCTCGTTTGCTCATCTCTATCAGCTCCTAGACTATGAATACTACAACTATGTTTGTGACGTTCAAAAAACTTTTCGTGAACCAGCCGCGCGGTATTTAGCTTGTGTGACGGTGCTGCCGGCTTGTTCGTGTATGCTAAGCCTAAACTAGCTGAAAAGTGCTAAAGAAAGGCGGTATGTAAACAGGACAATCGATTTCACGGTTATCTGAAGGATTTCGATTTTGTCCTGCGGAGTGGTCGACCTATGCCAGAAAGCACAATGAATATGGACGACTTCAAAAACACACCTGACATGGAAAGGAAAATCCTAGTCATTCTGTCAATGTTTGAAACCAATCGCAAATCGGAGGATTCGGACGAGTACATTTTCCCAGATGGCAGAAGAATCAGACCCACGACAGAAGGAATAAAATCGTTCATGAGGGACGGCGCAACTCTAGGAACGGGAAAAATGCAAGCATCAATAGAACAGTTGCTGGAAAAGAAGCTGATCGCCGAAAAGTCAGGCTCTTTCTTTTTGTCTGATGTCGGGAAGGAAGTCGGCAAGAAATTCAGAATCGAAAGGATGAGCAAAGCGTACGATGACCTCCTATCAAGAACTGGAACTAGCAAAGCATATTCAATGTTCTGCGAGCGCGTATTCGGCAAGGACTTATCGCAATTCAACGTATTAGATACGGAGCAATTGACAACTCTAATAGAGAAGTTAGACTTGAAGCCGAGAGAGCAAGTTTTGGATCTGGGATGCGGGAACGGAAGAATAGCTGAACATATCTCCGATACTACTGGCGCAAAAATGGTCGGACTTGATTTCGCCAGCGAACTGATAAAAAGGTCACAACAGCGAACCAGCGACAAGAAAAGCCGCTTAACTTACGTAGCAGGCAATATGAACGAGCTGGCATTTGAAGAAGGCAGCTTCGATGCCGTTATTTCGATAGACACCCTGTATTTCGTCGATAGCATTGATGCGACAATCAGAGAACTGAAAAAACTCCTGAAACCGCCAACTGGCAGACTAGGAATTTTCTACGACCAAAGCTGCAACCCTCACGAATCTCGGGACATTCTGCTTCCAGAAAACACTAACGTTGGCAAAGCCCTAACAAACAACAGACTGATTTTCCAGACAGTCGATTTCACTTCCAACAGCAGAGAGATCTGGATCCGCGAAATAAAAGCCGCTGAAGAATTAAAAGAGCTATTTGTCAAAGAGGGAAATACAGACATCTATGAAGACAGAGCACAAGACGCCAAGCGAACATTAGAATCAATAGAAAGTGGAAGACAGGTTCGGTATTTTTATCTAGCGAAACCTCAGTAAGCAAGGGCTGAACCCCGCAAACGAGGCACATATTTTCAATGCGTATTCTTTAGCGTTCCGAACGTAGCACTTGCTCCAAGACATTGAATGAAACCAAAATCACTTCCAAAGGGCATCTTATCGGAGATTATTCTGATCTGCCTGACGCGAGCTAGTTTGGCCAATCACCCGTTTTGGCGATGCTTTCGCGCGCGCCAAGGAATCGATTCACACAAGTTTTATCTGTCCAATGATTACATGACAGTGTATGGCGCGTCTCAACGGAAAAATGGCAGGGGTTCTTTTTTTCATCGCAAGTACGCAATTCGTAATTGGTCTTATCGTTGCGGAAGCGTTGTATCCTAGCTACAGCGTGTCTGGAAATTACATAAGCGATCTTGGTGTCGGACCTTCTTCAATGATCTTCAACTCTTCCATCTTTCTCCTAGGATTGTTATCAATCATTGGAGCATACTTCCTGCCGCGCACGCTCAATTTCAGAGCACTGACGATACTAATAGTTCTGATGGCCATCGGAGCCATGGGCGCCGGCATCTTCACGAAGAATTTTGCCACGATACACGGTGCGGTGTCTTCAATGGCTTTTGCGTTCGGAGGACTATCAGCCATAGTTTCGTTTAAAGTGCTGAAAATGCCTTTTTCCGTAATGAGTGTCATACTGGGATTGACCGCACTTGGAGCGTTGGGTCTCTTCGCAGGCGGTCTTCTAACGATCGGCCTCTTCGAGAGCATCGAGGCGCAAGACAGCGTCTTCTTCTTGGGTATAGGCCCTGGCGGAATGGAACGCATGGTCGTCTATCCAGCGATCATTTGGCTCGCTGGATTCAGTGGACACTTGATTGCGATGTCGGAGGAGTAAGCAACTCAGAGATAACTGCGTTGCCTTCAATTGTGCGTGCAGTCTTCTTGAATTCGAAGCCTGTGAAACGTGCGCTATGCCAGAAAGGTGTCACTCTGCTATTCCGCAAAAGAAAACAACAGGAAGATATGGTGCGAACTGTCAGATCTGCAATACGGATTCTCATTTACAGCAATGGGCGGCTGTGTCTCCCGTAACTCCCTTTTTCTCCCAGTGAAATGTGCATAAACGATTTAAGGACTTGTGCGCTAAAAAAACGATTATTTGCAGGGACTTGAAATGAGCATCGAACTTCCAGAAGCAAAGATTTTCGCAGAGCAGATGAATAGAGAACTGCGAGGTAAACGCATCAAGAACTATCATCTGCGAGACTACGAAAGATTGCAGAAAATTGGTTTCATAAACAAGGACATTAGATCCTTTGATCAACTTGTAAACAGGGAAGTCAAATCTGTCACTTCTAGGGGCAATACCATACGAATAGAACTTGATGAGGGAATGAATATCATCCTCAGCCCTGAGTATGGCGGCGAGATTTTTTATCACGCATGTGAAACGACGGTTCCAGATAGGTTCCACTTGAAGCTGGATTTTTGCGACAAGGCCGTGTTGACAGTGAGACTCACCAGTATGGGAGGGATCCAAGTGTTGAAGGATGCTGAACTGATGAGCTCATACGTGTTCAGACGAGATTTCAATCCTGAGATACTTTCACCCATAGATGAGAATTTTACGTTCGAGCGGTTTTCGAAACTCTTGGCAGACAGTAACAGGGCGCTTAAACAAGTGCTCGTGGGAAAAGATGCTGTTGCAGTGGGGGTCAGCAACAGCACTTTCCAAGACGTTATATACAGAGCTAAGCTGCATCCAAAGAGAAAAGCTTCTGAGTTGAACTCGGATGAGCAAAAAGCACTTTACAACGCTGTCAAGCTTGTGCTTCGAGAAAGAATCCGGTTGAACGGAAAGAGCCAGTTTTTCGATCTTTATCGGAATCAAGGTGGGTACGCCCCAGCCATGGGTCCAAACATGAGAGAACAGAATTGCCCAGTTTGCGGGAATCCCATAAAAGAGCTGAGCCTTGGAGGAGGGAAAGTATTCGTCTGCACCAAATGCCAAGCGTGAAGAACAAAGATATGCAGGCGGTTGGGTTTGAACCCCAGGGTCAAATGGCGATGCCACTACTATCTCAGTATCTCCGCACTCTCTTTTTTTCTATTTATCGCATCAGCGCGCTATGGGGCGGACCAAACATGACAAGAGTTATCTTTTGGCTGAAACATTATTCGAGCCATGAAAGGACAGATTTCGGGCCTGAGGTTTCGATGTCTACTTCTCAGCGACGTCGAATGGCTGACTGAGAACACGAATGATCCTGAAGCCGCAAAGTATGCTATTGACGTTTTTCCTGTGGCTAATTATGAAATCGAAGAATGGCTCAAAAAAGATCTCGAGGAGAAGAGTAGCAGGTATATCATAGCTGAACTAGACGGTGAGCCAGCGGGTTTTGTAAGGTTATCGTTTCGCCCTGAATTCAGAAGAGATCGGCATGTAGCTTGGCTTGGAATAGCTGTAAGGAGAAAGTATTGGAGAAGGGGTGTTGGCACAGGACTCATGAAAGAGGCGATAAACCTCACAAAGGAGTCTGGATTCCGCAAGTTAATGCTTGGCACAATCGAGAGCAACGAAAGGGCAATCCCACTCTATGAGAAATTCGGGTTTCGTACCGAGGCATATGAAGATGAAGAGGTTTACATCGATGGTTCCTGGAGAAAAGGCTTACTGATGGGCCTAGAACTTGCACCATGCGAACCTAAACTGGCTAGTCCGATACAATCTCAAACTCCAATTTTGAGCAAAAAGCCATCAAAGACGTCCAAACAAAGAAACCTTAGTGTTAGGCAAGTGATGACCAACGATTCAGACGAGTTACATAGACTGCAAAACTGCCCTGATTCCACGAAATCAACCTGCAGACTGCCTCCCATCACGAAAGAAGAAACAAAGAAATGGCTTGAAAAACTTCGTTCCGAGGGAGGAAAGCACTGTTTTGTCTGCTCCAGAAAAAAAGAGTTGCTCGGATACCTTCAGTTCCGAGCTGACCGATTGCCCTTTCCATGTCTCAGGTTCGAAGAGATTTTGGTTGATGCAAAGCAGGAACATAGCGAAACAGCAAAATCACTGGTTTCCGCAATCAGGGGCTTCAAGGAAAGGTACGGGTACCGCAAAATATTCGCCTACGTGCCCGAAATCAGCGTGACCGTAACAGATGCACTTGAAAAACAAGGGTTTAAGAAAACGGGAGCAATGAAAGACAACTACTTCGCCGACGGATATTACGCGAACGTGGCAGTGTATACGTTTCCATGACAACCAAAGCTGCACCTAGTGTTCTTCAAGCCTCAGCGCTGGTTCAAACCCAATCATCTGCACCATCTGGTTTTGCATGAAGTTGGTACTAGAGCAAGAACTGGTTGCTGTGGATTCTATTCGGCGAAAGTCCCTAGGATTGGCTCTATTTCGTGAAAGGAGAATCTGATGGGGTTGCTGGAATTCGAACCTGACCCCCAATAAGTGGAGGTTTCCCCCGAATTGTCCTGTTCTATATCATTACTCTTTTTGCTCTAAGAAATCAAGAGCCAGTCTTGTCTGTCAAGATGGTGCTCAAGAAGATATAGAGCGCGCGCCAGGGCGTATGACGATTTGCCAAGGGTTAAATACTTTTTTTGTTTCAGTGCATCGGAAGGGGCGAAGGAAGTTGGATGAGGAAGGGTTCAGGGAGTTTCTTGTTACAAAGAGGAAGTTGAGTGAGGCGGCGGTTCAGGCGCACGTTGGAATGGTGAAGAAGGCTGAGGCTTTTCTGAGAAAGAAGGGCAAGAACAGTGACTTGAGCAAAGCTGCGCCTTCTGATTTGGAGGGTTTTGTGGCGGTTTTGATGACAGATGGAAGGAATATGCAGGAGAATTTGATGGCTCTTGCGAGATATGCCTATTTCACGGACAATAGGCAGGTGGTAGTTGCCTTGCTGGAACTGTTAGACGGTAGCGAGGTCTTGCAGAATCTTTCCGGCAAGGTGAAACAGATGGTCGGTGAGAAAAAGCATAAGGAGATATTTGAAGGAATAGAACTGCTGCCTTTGGGCACGCACTCAAGAGACAAGCCCAAGATCACGAAGAAGGTTATGGAGCGGCTTGAGGCCAAGTTGGATGAGAAAACGCGTAGGGAAGCGCTGTCAAGTGGACTTCACGGGCCAATTCCAGAGGAAGTGTTTTTGCCCGAACGAAAGAAGTTTCAAGAGTCCAAGAGCTTGGATGATTTTCTGAAGAATCGGCACGAGGAATACGTCAGCGAGCTGGAGGGGTACATGAAAAACAAGACCTTGTATTTCACTCAGGAAATCGACGAGGAAGTGGTGGAGTACGTACGGAATACGCCTACGTGCCAGAACGGCGTACGCGAAGGCAACGTGATCGTTGTTACGAAGATTCCTTACATGGCGAAGAAGTATCTGCACGAGAAAAACCCGAAGAAGAAGAGATACTACGCTTGCCACTGCTCATGGGTGCGCGAAGCCATACTATCAGGTCTAGAAGTGTCGCCTAACTTCTGCTACTGCAGCGCAGGCTTCGAAAAACGACCATGGGACGTAATTTTCAACCAACCCGTAGAAGCAGACATCATACAAACAGTCCTCAAAGGAGATTTGATCTGCAAATTCGCCATACACATTCCAAAACAGTTCCTGCAATCTTAGAAAACGACACCAGAGAAGAGTCTCTCGGTTCAGTGAGCTGAACACAATTTCTTTGATGTCTCCCGAAATCCGTCCTCACATGACCGTTTTCTTCTTATGAATAGACGACTCAAACTGGCTTAAAAAGACTGATAGAAGTTACTTCAATTCGCATTTGAAGCGCGCGCACTACAGGTTCATGAGAAAAACCCACTTCTTGATCTTGAAACTGTCGATCAGACTTCAGCAAGTAACGAGAGACTGAAAAAAAGAGCCTTAACCAGCACGTTTTTCAACAGAATTGTGGTGCGGGGGATGGGGTTTGAACTCGGGTTCAGATGGCGATATCTCTGCTATCCAATTATCTCCCGCAACTTCCCTCTTTTTTTTCTATTAGCTGGCGCGCGCTGGTTCGGCTGTAACTTTTCCTCAGAATCGGGACCACACTTGATTCCGGTAATACCCTCTACTGGTTATAGCGGCAGAGTTCCTTTCCTAGCGCGCGTCTTCTCGTGCATTTACTTCTTTTTTGGGGCTTTCTTGAGAAGTAGGGGAATAATCAGTAGAAAAGAAAGAACTGCCATGTATAACCACGCAGAAGAATATCCGCACTGTATCACGATGTAGGAATAGAGCAGTGGGGGAACAAAATCGCCAAACAGAGAGATGCTGTTTACCCAGCTAACCGCCAACGTTTCGTATTCTTGGTCAAGTCTGTTAGCCGCTCTTGCTGCAGAGAAGCCGAAAGTGAATCCTGTTCCAGCCGCCAATCCGATTAGGATGCCGGCCAAGATTGCTGAGTAGACT
>Ga0315279_10001115_pt1 | contig 46034 bp, 29 predicted proteins | sample YL17G06_20_MG_FD_203694 | JGI IMG/M metagenome (GOLD analysis project Ga0315279, IMG submission 203694) | Sediment microbial communities from Yellowstone Lake, YNP, Wyoming, USA - YL17G06_20 | ecosystem: Environmental > Aquatic > Freshwater > Lake > Sediment | place: USA: Wyoming | collected...
TGTCGCCTGGAGACGCGGACCGCGGTCCGCGCTTGCGCACCCAGACGTCGCTCTTGGGCTCCAGCTCGATTCGCTGAGGCAGCACATCCTGAGGGGCGCCCCAGATCGGATCGGTGGGATTCGTCCAGTTCGGTGGGCTGGGCGGGTCCGTTGTTGCCGCGCCTGAATCCGTGGTGGCCCAGGCCCACATACGATCCTCTGTCACCTCCGCCAGACCTGTGGGGGTGTTGAGGTTCAGGTAGATGTAGCCAGCTTGCTGCATCGCCGGCAGGTCCAGCGCCCATACCGCGGTTCCCTCGCCCACTCGGTCGGGCAGTGGGTCAGCCGACACCAGCGAGTACCCCGCCGGCAGGCTCAGCCCCACATACATTGTCTGGGGGAGCGTCTCCGTGACCTCCTCGGTCCCCAGCATGGGATAGCCGTTGCCATACTGAAGGGTGTAGGAGACGGTGTGGTCTTCCGCCACCTGCTCCTGTCCCTCCAGCAACGCGAAGGGCCGATCCACGGTCGGCGGTCCAGAGTAGCCCACGAGCGTCACTTGCACATCGTCGAAGTACACGTGCTGCGTCGCGGTGTCCGCTTCACCCAGCGCTCCCAGCACGACATAGCAGGGCGTCTGCCCGGCCGCGCCGGGCGCGTTGACGGTCCCCTTCTCCTGCCCATCGAGCCACAAGGTGAGGTCGTTGGTTGCACGCACGTACCGCAGGTGCACCAGGTGCCATGCGCCCGCTGGCAGCCCAACCTCGACCGGCTGCGTGCTGCCGGCCAACTGGTACCTGCTGGCGGTATCGCTCAGCGCCTCCCAGCCGAGCATCTGCCCCCAGCCCGGCGCGGCGGTCGGGTAGTCCTCAGCGAACTGGAAGCCGAGGAAGGTAGACGAGTCGCCGTCCGTCCGGTCGGACACGTATGCCCAGACTCCCAGTGCCACCTCCGCCGGCGCTGTGGGCCCCGTGGGCAGGGCGAACCGCATGCCGGTGATCCCATGGCCCATGACCTCGGAAGACATGACATAGATGCCCGAGTGAGCAAACGGCATCCCGGTCAGAGCGCGACGCCAGGTGGCGGCGGCGCCGGGGCCGCAGGTGAAAGATGCGAGGGCAGACGTGGCCGACTCAGAATCGGTATACGAGACCGTCGGCGGACTTCCTGCGTGGCCACGGTCCCGTACGAAGACGTCCTCGTGGCCGTTGGTGTCACTAGCCACGAGATTGGAGGCCTCGGACGCGAAGGCGACATAGCGCCCCTCCGCGCTGATGGATGCGGAAACGGAGGAGGAGTTAGCCTCCTCCCCGGGGCTGCTCACGCTCACCCGCTCGGTGGCACCGGTGCCCCGGTCGTAGACAAAGGTGTCCGGGTAGCCGTTGGTGTCCCCGGGCACGAGGTTGGTGGCCCGGGAGTAGAAGACGACGTAGCGCCCGTCCGCGCTGATGGAATAGAGGTATGAGGCCGAGTTCCCCTGCTCCCCGGTGCTGCTCACGCTCACCCGCTCGGTGGTCCCCGTCACTCGGTCGTGGACGAAGGCGTCCCAGGAGCCGTTGGTGTCCCCCGGGGCAAGGTTGGAGGCATCGGAGGAGAAGGCGACGAAGCGCCCATCCGCGCTGATGGATGAGAAAAAGGAGCGGGCGTTAGCCTCCTCCCCGGTGCTGCTCAAGCTCACCCGTTCGGTGGTCCCCGTCACTCGGTCGTGGACGAAGTCGTCCTCGGTGTTGTTGGTGTCCCCGGGCACCAGGTTGGTGGCATAGGACACGAAAGCAACATACCGCCCGTCTGCGCTGATGGAGGGATCGTTCGAGAACCTGTTCCCCTGCTCCCCGGCGCTGCTCAAGCTCACCCGTTCGGTGGTCCCCGTCACTCGGTCGTGGACGAAGACGTCCGAGGCCCCGTTGGTGTCCCCGGATAGAAGGTTGGAGGCCCAGGAGTTGAAGACGACATAGCGTCCATCCGCGCTGAAGGAGGGCCGGTCTGAATACCCGTTCCCCTCCTCCCCGGCGCTGCTCACGCTAACCCGCTCGGTGGTGCCCGTCACTCGGTCGTGGACGAAGATGTCGCCGTAGCCGTTGGTATCCCCCGGCACCAGGTTGGAGGCATCGGAGGAGAAGGCGACGAAGCGCCCGTCCGCGCTGATCGAGGGAGGCAGGGACGCGTTGTGGTCTCCCTCCTCCCCGGCGCTGCTCACGCTCACCCGTTCGGTGGTCCCCGTCACTCGGTCATGGACGAAGACGTCCGAGGCCCCGTTGGTGTCCCCGGACACGAGGTTGGAGGCCCAGGAGTAGAAGGCGACATAGCGCCCGTCTGCGCTGATGGAGGGGACCCCTGATGCTTCGTTGCCCTCCTCCCCGCCACTGGTAACGCTAACCCGCTCGGTGGTAGCGGCAGCCGCGTCACCCGCGTCAACCACAAACCATACCCCTGTCACGAGCATGAAGACCCACAACCACGGAAACGCTGGTCTCAGCCTCATCTCCATCCCTCCGCCCAGCAGAATGGGCCCCCTCTCCCCCGAAACTACGGCCGGTCGCCCCGCCCTCATCCGTGAGGTTAGCCAGACGGACCCATTCCCCTCCTGTCGGCAACGCCAACGCGAGGCCCGCCTCCAGGCAGGTCTGTCCCAACCAGCGGGTCAGCAGGGCCGCACAGGCCGGAACGCAGGGGAGGTTCGCTCCTGCGGGCATCACAGACCCTTCGCACCTCCTCCTCCGGCGCCAGGGGGCCCACGCTCGTGGCACGTAGCCGGAGGAGCGGAGAACAGCCGCCAGCCGCACACCGCTCTCCGCTCCCAGGAGGAAGGGCCGCTGTCAAGTGCCAGTGGGCATCGCTATCATCGGGTTGGGCCTGCAGGTGAATGCCAGCCGTGTCACTACTACCCGGCAACCCATCTTGCGCCTAGCCGCGTTGCTGCCTAGACTGGCAGCGCGCACGTACTCGTCGCCGCGGATCAGGCTATGGAGACCCGACTCGGAACCTGCGGCTGGTCTTTCCGCGACTGGAAGGGCACCTTCTACCCTCCCGGTACCAGAGACGAACTGGCCTACTACGCCAGCCAGTTCGATGCGGTCGAGATCGACAGCACCTACTACCGCATACCCTCCGCCAAGTCCGTAGATGCCTGGAGGGAGCGCACCCCGCCCAGCTTCCTGTTCTGCCCCAAGCTGCCGGGAGAGATCACGCATGAGAAGATGCTGGAGGGGGCCGACGAGCAGGTGGCCGCGTTCACCGACGTGATCTCCCGGCTGGGCAACAAGCTAGGCCCGACCCTGGTGCAGCTCCATCCCAGCTTCGCCCGCGACGAGCTGCCGACGCTGGAGGCATTCCTGTCCTGCCTGCCGTCGGCCTTCCGCTACGCGGTGGAGTTCCGGCACCGTTCCTGGGCGGATCAGCCCGATGCTTTGCAGCTGCTGCGCTCCCTGAACATGGGCCTGGCAATGGCCCATCACCCCTGGTATGCGCGCATTCGCGAGGCGACGGCCGCCTTCGCCTACCTGCGGCTATTGGGAAGACGGAATGTGTTCCCGGACTTCGGGCGCGTGCACAGGCCTCAGGATGACGCCCTGAAGGAGTGGGCGGGACTGCTGAGGTCACTGCCGTCGCAGGTCACGCGCGCCTTCGTCTTCGTCAACAACCAGTTCGAAGGGCACAGCCCGGCGACGGTGGGACGACTGCGAAGGTTGCTGGGGACCTAGGCGCGGGTGAGCCGATAACACTGGTTGGGTTGGTCCGAGAACACCGGTTGCAGACGTACGCCCCAGAACGCTCTCGGGGCCGTCCTACGGGTGCCCGACACCCGCGTGTGGTTCGATCCACAGTCGCAGGAACGGAACGGCAGGTGGCGGAAAGCACTCGACGTGGCGACCGGCAAGCTGCCAGAGCGGCAACGAAGTGCAACCTGGTGGGACCGCATCAGGGCCCGCTTACACGCGTTCCATCTCCAGCGACCAGCTCCGCAGGGCTTGCCGCAGCGTGCTGCGGATCTGCTTGCCCCTCCGAGCTGGGATGAACGTGAAGCCTGGCAACTCCTCCGCCCTCGGCTGCTTGCGGACTGCGTGGGCCAGCGAGCTGTCATTGAGTCCTTGGACATCGCCATCCGAGCGTGCAGAGAGCGCGGCGAACCCCTCGACCACGTTCTTCTCCATGGACAACCAGGACTCGGCAAGACCACCTTCGCCCGGGTCATCGCCCGCGAGCTCGGCGGCCAGTTCAGGGAGACATCGGGGCTGAAGCTGTCGCGTGTAGCCGACTTTGTCGCCATCCTCATGGGCATGGAGGAGGGAGACGTCCTCTGCATTGAGGCAGTGCATCATCTCTCGACCGACGTAGCCGATCTGCTCTGCCAAGTCCTGGCAGAGTCGACGGTTGACATCGTCTTCGGCAAGGAAGCACCTCGCCGCGTCTATCGCTCGCGGGTCCCGAACTGCACAGTACTGGGAACCGCTACCTGCCTCGGAGCTGTTCCGCGTCGCCTGCGCGATCACTTTGGCCTGTGCTTCCAGCTCGGCTTGTACTCGACTGACGACATGGCCATACTACTGCGTCGCGCGGCCTCCCTGCTCGCAATCGACGCCGACGACGATGCCGTCCGGATGATTGCCGAGCGCAGCCGCGGTACGCCCCGAGTTGCTTACCGGCTTCTCCGACGCATACGGGACTACGCACAGGTCAGAGGAGCGGGCCGCGTGAACTCTGAAGACGCAGCCGCCGCTCTTAGGCTGGAAGGCATAGACGACCTCGGTCTTACTGCCTGGGACCGTGCCGTTCTGACCACACTAGTGCGGCAGTATCGCGGCGGGCCCGTCGCCGTAGGAACACTCCTAGGACCACTGCGACGGGAGGAGCGAGGGCCGGCAGACAGCATCGAGCAGTACCTCTTGGCATCTGGCCTTATTGCTGGCACCCCTCGGGGTGTTGTCGCGACGGAGAAGGCCTACCAGCATCTTGGTTGCGCCCCTCCCTGAGGCGGCCCCAGGTGTGGTGGTCACTTCGCCGTACAACCGCGCCAGCCTTGCCCTGGCGGGCCTTCTGCCGTATCGTGGGCGCTGATTCTCACTGGAGGATGCACCCACGTGGACGGAACTGGAACTGCGGTCTGCCTGGTGATGAAGGCGGCGCTGCTGAGCGCCCGGTGGGCGACGCGGCAGAGGCGGTTCTGCCTGGAGCAGGCACCAGAGGCGGCGGGGGAGCTGGCCCAGGTCCGGGCCGAGTACCTCGTGCTACGAGACAGCCTGGAGCTGCAGGCCGAGCAGATCACCCCGTGGTGTCCAGAAACCCGTCCGTTTCCCAGAGCGCCCTCACAGCGGTCTCACGGGCCCTCGCCACACGCACCGAAGGTCACAACCGGCACAGCTATTCCCCCTGTCGCCCGTAGGCTGCGGCGAAAAGCTCCCGCAGGAGTCCGCAATTCTGTTCCAGATCATCTCGTCTCACGTTGAAGTGTAACCATCCGTAACCTCTGCCGCCGGGCAACAGCTCAATACCTGCACCCTCAAGCCGCTGAGTCCAAGGTTCAAGCTCCCGCAGTCTGGCCTCGACGCGAACCCACTTCTTCTTCGGCTTGAAGACCACGAAGTTGTTCGGGTGACCATTCTCTGTCAATCCTATGTAGCCGCGGTTGTACTTGAGATCCAGACCTCGGGCCACCTCGCCCAGTATCCCCAGGCAGGGGTCCACGAGCGCAGCCGACTCCTTCGAGCTTCGCTCCTCCCAGTACGAACGATCAACAGGTGGCCCGGGGGGCTCCTCCTCCTCCGCGCCGAGTACGAGTTCATCCAGCACTTTCGTGCAGTGCAGAGTCACCTTGTCGCCCAGCCGAATTGCCGACATCTGGATGGCCACGAGCGGGATGTGCCCGTTGAACAGGCTGATCACGTTGAGGAATCTGGAGGTGATTTCCTCAGCCACCAGTACTGCACAGTGGTCATATTGCGGATACCGCTTCCGTTCGATGTCCCAGTACTCCAAGCACCGGATGATGTGGCTCTCGTCTGTAGCGCCAAGCTGTATCTCGACTTCGTAGCGCTTCGCGATGTCCGGCTCATGGAGCAACAGATCGAGTCGCCCCGCGCTAGGCTGCCTGCGCTCAACATCTCGCACCTCGACCTGACCGAGGCCAAGGATCGCCGGGTCCTCCACGATGCGGTCCCGCAGCCATGCCTCGCTGAACTGCGGATGGTCTTCTAGTCGAATCTTCTCGTGTTTGGTGTACTCCAGTGGGCTCATAGTCGCTCCCTCAAGTATCCGTCCAGCTGGCATCCTGATTCTGCGCATCCCGGTAGGTGTGCGTCGTCAGCGATTCTGGGACAGAGTGTCCGTGTGAGATCGCGACGGGACACCTCCCACAGCCCTATGGGCTTGTCTGCGACTCCCAGTCATTCTACCATACGGGACCATTCGGCAGCGCCTCCGGGCGCCGTTCTCCTCTTGCGGGAGTACTGCTCTGATCAGGGCCGCGTAGCGAACATCCGAGTGGCCCCAGAATACGGGTTATCGCGCACATCATACCTGCTGCACAATCATGCCGTTCTGCTCAACAGCGGAGCCGCGCTCCAGCAGGAGGTCGACACCCCTACTGATGTACTGCCCCACTGTCTGCCCGGTATGTTGGAAGCCGAGGAGACGGGCGGTTTCGCGTATCAGGTCCGCCATCGGAAGGCTGACCTGTGACGTCACGACCGAGAGAGCAGCGGCAGCGATCTCCTCAGGAGGAATATCTCTGACATTGCGTCGCGACCGTTCGTCGACTCCAGGCGCGCGGAAGTCACGGTAGTCCTCCGGCTCCTGTGTCGGGGGCCAAACGAAGATCCTGTCAGCGCAACGGCAGGGCCGGACCTGCGAACGTCTGACCACGGTCTTGATCCTCTCCCTGACTCTGTGGGCCACACGTCTGATCCCCCAGCACTCAGCCACGCGCTGTGAGAGCAGGTTGAGGCTAACCGGACCCTCCTGTTGGACGACTGCTTCGATCATGGCGCGGATGGCTCCGTCAGAGGACGGGTCGTAGAACGCATTCAGGTCGCCGAGCACGCGGGCAGCCTGGAAGGGAACATACGCGCGGGCTTCTGGTGTTCGCACTGGCGCAGGGGCCGGCGGTGGCAGCGCTACCGGCGGCACCGGAGCCGCGGCTGCGATCAACGTCTGCACTGGCTGCGCCGCGCTGGGTTGCCGCCGCTTGGCGGAGTCGATAGCAGCCTCGATGCGCGCCAGCTCCTCGTCCTGTCTCTCCCACCAGTCCGTGGACCAGACGCGATGCAGCTGCCAACCGAGATCGTGGAGAATGCCCTCCCGGAGCCGGTCTCGGTCCCGCGCGGTCTTCGCCCGGTGGTAGTTGGCACCATCGCACTCGATCCCAAGCAGGTAGCGGCCGGGATTGTCGGGGTCGACGATGGCCAGGTCGATGCGGTACTCGGAACACCCGACCTGTGGATGTACCTGGTAGCCCCGCGCCCGAAGGGCTTCGCACACCTGCTGCTCGAAGGGCGACTCGCAGGCGGCGCCCGGCTCGACGCTGCGCCGTTCCGCAAGCGCCACGGGGCCTCGCTCTGCGTACTCCAGGTAGGCCTTCAGGTCGGCGACTCCCCTGGCGCGAGTGCGCGACAAGTCTATCTGCTCCGGGTGCAGGGTCGAGAACACGATGACCTGCTCGCGGGCGCGGGTGATGGCAACGTTCAGGCGGCGATGTCCGCCGTCGCGGTTGAGCGGGCCGAAGTTCATCGACACCCGCCCTGCAGCGTCCGGGCCGTAGCAGATCGAGAACAGGATCAGATCGCGTTCGTCGCCCTGCACGTTCTCGAGGTTCTTCACGAACACCGGCTCGTTGCTGGGCGCACTCTCGTAGGCGAAATACGGCTCGATCTCCGGGTACTGCTGCCGCGCCACCTCGAGCAAGTCCTCCACCAACGTCTGCTGGGGTAGGCTGAAGGTGACGACGCCTATGGTGTGGCGCGCCAGGTCGGGGTCTTGCAGTCGGCGGACGATCTCATCCACGACTGCTTGCGCCTCGGCGCGATTGGTGCGGGATCTCGCCATGTCATACTGGCCATCGATCCAGCGGACCGATACCCTGGAACCGTAGTCGGGTGACGGGAACGTCAGCAGGCGGTTGTCGTAGTACTGGCAGTTGCTGAAGGCGATGAGGCTCTCGTGGCGGCTGCGGTAGTGCCACTCCAGGTACCGCTCCGGCAGCTGGGCGGCAAGGCAGTCGTCAAGGATGCTCTCCAGGTCCTGGACGATGCTGTCGTCCGGATCGGCTTCTTCGTCGGCGCGAGTGAAGAAGCTGGTCGGCGGAAGCTGCATCGGGTCCCCCACGACGATGACCTCGCTGCCACGGGCAATGGCGCCGACCGCGTCCCAGACGGGCATCTGCGAGGCCTCATCGAACACAATCAGGTCGAAGGGCGGGTAGGCCGGGTCCAGATACTGGGCCACCGAAATCGGGCTCATCAGCAGGCAGGGCTTCAGCCGCGGCAGGAGATTGGGAATCTGCTGGAAGAGCTTCCTGATCGGTGTGTGCCTGCTCCTCATCTGCATCTGACGCCGCAGGATGCCGAGCTCCGAGTTCTGGCTCACCGAAGGCCCACCCTGTGGCACTCGCGCTGCCAGGCGGGCCTGGATCTCCGCGCGGGTGAGCTGGAGATAGCGGTCGTCCACCTCCCGGAACTGGGCTATCTTCCTCTCGAATTCGCGGCTGAAGAAGCTGCGCAGTACAGGCTCCTCCTCGATGACCGTATCCACCCACCACTGGTAGAAGCTGCGGTCGAGGACCCGCTCGGTCTCGGGGGCAGGCAGCCCGCCTGACTCATAGGCCTGCACGAGGGCTGGCAGCCCCAGCTCGACCGCCTGACGCCGCACCGAGCGCCAGTGGCACCACGCGCGCAACTCAGAGACGCGGGGCGACCAGGCTTCGAGGCGAGAAGCAAGTGCTGCTAGCGCGCCGGGGGCACTCGGGTCGCCCCAAGCAGACTGCTCGTCGAGTATCAGGAGGGAGATGAGAGCCTGCTTGTGGGTCGTGAACTCCGAGAGCCGCTCCACGTATGCGGAGAGCGCCCGCCCGATCGCACCGTCTGGCTTCAGCTGCTCCTGACCCTCCCGCGAGAGCTTAGCCCACTGTTGGCGCAGCGCCGCCGCCCGCTCCAGATCTGGCCCCGCAACGGCCGCGGCGATGCCACGTACGGAGGCCGTCCAGTCGCGCATCCGGGAGATGAGCTCCCAGTCGGCCTCGCCGTTCCGCCATAAATCGCCGAGTACTTCGCGGACACGGTCGCCCATCCCAGAGAGGTACTGCTCTTCGCGGCGCAAGGCGAGAGCACAATCCAGATCGGCCTTCAGTCTCTCGGGGCCGGGCGCCGAGCCAGGGCGCGCGACGCGGGTCAGCGCGCCCCGCACTGCCCTCCTGCCAAGCCACCGGGGCAGGGCCCATGCGCTGTTCGCAGCGCCAAGTCTGCGCGCGAGATCGTCCAAGTCCAGCTGGAGCACCTCGGGAGTGTAATGGCGGCGTATCTCCTCGCGCAGGGCGTCACGCTTCCGCCCGTGCTCAACGCAGTCGCTGATGGTCGCGCTGGTAGCTTGCCAGTCGGCGCACGCCACCAGGGCGACCGGAGGCGCGGGGGAGTCGAGCAGTGCCCCGGCGAGTTGCCCCATTGCCTCCAAGTCATCTCGACTCCACCCCTCCCCCATGCCAAGAACGGAGGCGACTTCGGAGGCCATCTGGCCGACGGCGGCGCAGACCGTCTGCAGCTGCCGTATCGCCTCCCCGACGCTGTTGCGCCAGCCCGGGCTCCAGTCCTCGCAGCCGGCCGCGGCCCACACATTGGTCGCTGGATGCCCGCACTCGCTGCCCGCAAGCTCAAACTGCCTCACGGTATCGCGCAGGCGCTCCAGCCCATCCCGGTCGACCAGCTTCGACGCCCATCCAAGTGGGATCGGCTGAACTCCCCGTAGACCGATGAGACGGGACATCCCCGTGAAGACGCTCTCGCCAGTAGCGCGAGGCGCATGAAGTGCGCGCACATACGCGTTGAGCTCCTGCCGGAGCGCAGCCAGGCGATTTGCCTCACGCAGCCAGTCCTCTGAGGAGCGGCCGGTGACTTGGTTGAGCGCGCGGCCCATCTGCTGGATGACCTCGAGCTTGCGGCTCTTGTTCGAGTGCAACTCCAGGCAGAACGGACCGAGCCCGCACTGTTCGAGCCGGTTGCGAACGACATTGAGCGCGGCCATCTTCTCCGCGACAAACAGCACGGTCTTCCCGTTGGCGAGCGCGTGGGCGATAAGGTTGCTGATCGTCTGCGACTTGCCAGTGCCGGGCGGGCCGTGGAGGACAAAGGTCCGGCCGGCGCCGGCTGCGTATACGGCGGCAAGCTGGGACGAGTCCGCGCTCAGGGGACAGAAGGTCTGGTCAGGCATGTAGACGTCATCGAGCTGTGCTGAATCGGGGAAGTCACCCTCGGTAGGGAAGGGCTGGTTCGGCGTGTTGATGAGATGGGCAACCACCTTGTTCCGGGTGAGTTCGCCGCTACGCACCTGCAGGTCGCGCCACATCAGGAACTTGGTGAAGGAGAACAGCCCGATGCAGGCCTCCTCGACAACCTCCCACCGGTCGATGGTCTTCACCGCTCTGCGGAAGGTGTTCAGGATACCCCGAACGTCTACGCCGTGTTCATCCTGTGGGACCGGGTCCATGCCTGGAATGGACAGCCCGAAGTCGGCCATGAGCAGTTCCAGCAGTGTGGAGTTGACCATCGCCTCGTCATCGCCCCGGACGATGCTGAAGCCCTCCCTGACCGAGTGTCGCTCGATCTCCAGCGGAACGAGGATGATGGGGGCGCGCCGAGGCAGCGTGCTGCTCGGATGCTCATACCAGGCGAGGAAGCCGAGGGCCAGGTAGAGGGTGTTAGCACCACTCTCCTCGAGGCTGGTGCGGGCCTCCCGGAAGATCTCCAAGAGACGCCGGTTGAGTTCGTTCTCCGGCACCGCAGAGCGAAGACGGTGCGCCTCGAACTCGCCCTTCAGCAGTTCGTCGAGGGCGTCCTCTCCTGTGCGGCGCAAGTGCACCTCGGCGAGCCGCGGCTGAGTGTCGTCCAGATCTGATGGTCGCGGGTGGATCTTGAACCGCTCTCCGGCCGCGAGGGCGTCTTCTAGAGACGGCAAGTCAGGGCAGAGGATGCCCAGCGTCTTCTTCGTTTCCCGGAAGTTGAGCAGACGGTTGTTCAGCGTGAGATCGAGAAGCTTCCGCTTCCAGCGGTCGAGGCGCGTGGCCGGTGTTTCCGTGGCCGCAGAGTCCCGGTCTTCTCCGGCAGCATCCAAGCCTGGCAGCTCGACAATCACGGGAGCGATGACCGCTGCCTCAGCACCCCCTTCGGCAGCAACTGGCCTCTCAACAAGGATGGGCAGCGGCCGCACACGCGCCCGGCGGGTTCGCCGGACGTCGATCACGCAACAAGCTCCGCTGCTATCTCCAAGCTCGCGCTTGCCTTCGCTCACGGCGGCGGGAAACGACATCGGCGGCTGCGCGGCAAGCGCAGCTGTCTCGATGACGCAGATCTCGTTGAGCTCGACCCGCTTACGAACCGCCAGAAGGCTGTCGGTTGCACTGTCGGCGAAGCACTCGTCCGTAAGCCAGAGACCGGCTAGCGCATGGCCCGGCTTGACCACGATCAGCGTGTTGAGCCCGGCCTGTTCGATGCAAGCCGCGGTGAGCACCGCGAGATCGAGGCAGGTCGCGAGGCGGTTCTCGAGGATACGATCTGGGAGCCTGATCTTCTGCCCCGACTCCTCGAAGCTGGCCGGAGGGTTGATGTAGCGGATGCTCCGGCGCTGGAGCACCGTGTAGATGGCCGCCGCGACCGTCGCCACCCGGCTGGGGTTCCGGCTCTGGTATCCGGAGAGCGACGCGTCGCCTGTCAGCTCGCGGAGAACATCGGCGGCTTCCGCCAACACGCCTTCGATTGCGGGATGGTTCGGTGTGACGAACGCGGCGAGAATCTCGGGAACGACGCTCAGCCCACCCCACTCGTCGTAGGCCAGCACATCAATCCGCTCATCTCTGCGGCACAGCACTTGCTCGCCCTGGGCGACCTCGACGTGGATGGCGCCGGACACGCGCTCAGTAAGCCGGGCCAGGAAGTCGTGCGACAGCGGGATGTCGGCAACGCCGAGATCATAGGTCTCGGCAGGAGCGAGACTCGCTACCCTGGTTTCCCAGGCGCTCGCGAACGCTGGCTCAACCTGGATGCGGACGCACAGATCGTCTAGCGGTGCAGCAGAGGTGTTCGTGACGCGCAGGCGGCTGATGACCGGCACATCGTTCTGCTGCATGGCGTAGTTGACGGTGCGCGCCATCGCCATCTGGACCGACACGGGCGCATCGGTCCGGGCTTCAGTCATCTCCTGCGCTTCGCTGTGCGGCCCGTGATCGCCGTCCATGGGCAGTTCCCCCCGGGAGGACCAGCGGCCCCCAGCTGACGGGGAAGGTTCCACGTCTGAAGGCGGTCGCCTGCTCCAAGCGGCCGCGTTGCGACGGGGTCTGCACGATTGGTTCCGAGACAGAGGGGTGCTGGCGAGGTCGTGCTCGAGGTGCTGGAAATCGTCCACCCTCAATGGGGCCACGGCTTGGTAGCCGTGGAGACGGTCGTCCGGCGGCTGGGTGCGCAGGAACTGGAAGCCGCTTCAATGGGGCCACGGCTTGGTAGCCGTGGAGACCGCCCTGCACACCTTCGTGGCGTCAATGGATTGCACGCTTCAATGGGGCCACGGCTTGGTAGCCGTGGAGACACGACCAGGAGGACCCGATCTACTGGGCGATCACCCTGCTTCAATGGGGCCACGGCTTGGTAGCCGTGGAGACCCCTGCTCCGTAACGAGGTGCTGAATCGTAGCTACGGCTTCAATGGGGCCACGGCTTGGTAGCCGTGGAGACCAGCCACCGAATGCCCAATGTCGCAGGGCTGACGCAGGCTTCAATGGGGCCACGGCTTGGTAGCCGTGGAGACTCCGCGTCCAGCTGTGGTTGTCAGGCGGCGACGGAACCGGTCTTGCAGGTTCTGGCCAAGCGAACCATGGGCCACCGCGGACAGCACCTGGCGCCGCATGCCCGCGCTGCTAGCGCAGCTATGCACATGTGGGATCTGTGTCGGACCTGGGCGGGCTGGCTCCGCCGCCGGTGCAGCACCCAAGGCTCGGGAGACGCCAACCTAGGCGGTTCCGTCCCCGCGTAGCAAGGCCAGCGGGTGGCGGGTGGGAGGTTGCCCAGGCTCGAGTGGGGCTGGCGCCGCGGGAGAGACTTCGACCGCGGAGCTGCTACTGTGCGGCGGGCAGCTTCTCCTTCCGCTCAAGGGTGATCTGCTTGCCGTCGCGCAGAATCACCAAGGTCACCGGCTCGCCGCGCTCCTGCAGTCCCTTGACGGCCTCGAGCAGGCGCTTAGTCATCTGCTGCTGCGTTCCATTGCAGGACAGGATGACATCCCCTTGCTGCACCCCGAGTGTCTTCAGGGGTGACTCGCGTGTGGCCGCCGTGAAGGCCGTGACGAGCAGTCCCTGCGGCCTGGTGTCGCTCGGTTTGCCGGTGATGCCTAACTGGCTAAGGCCCTGCATGCCACCGCCTTTCGTGGGTGCGGCGGAGCCCCCAGACGGGGGCGCTGCCGGTGGACCGGAGGGCGCAACCGGCGTCGGCCCACCAGAGGAGCTGCCACCGCACCCCGCGACCAGCACCGCCAAGACCGTGATGATCGCAAGTAGCGTGACACAACGAACGCGTCCGAACACTTGACCACCTCCTGTGGGACCGGTGCCTCGCGGCTGCCCGGTCGCCATGTCTTTCAAGCAGAACCCCCGGGCACCTGCCGCACACTCCATCATTCTGCACATGAGACGCTTCTGAAGCCGGCTGTGGGTGTCAAACAGCGATGGGACGCCCCTGAGCGGTTCCTGAGCTTGTGCGCGGGCGAGGATCGGTCCACCATATGAGGTTTTTGGGCAGCGGCTGTGCTAGTTCTCTGGAGGAAGCCCAACGACGACAGCCTCTCTTGACGCTATCCAGATCGGCCTTTAGGATGACCACTATGAAGAGAAGGGTTCTTCCGCCGGCAATCCTGTTCGCATCGCTGGTTGTCATGGTAGCACTCCACTACGTGCTGCCTGCAAGGCGGCTGATCGGCTTTCCTTGGACTGTGCTTGGGGCAATACCGCTGCTGGCCGGCGTCTTGCTCAATCTGGTCGCGGATAGAGCGCTCAAGACGCACAGGACTACCGTGAAGCCATTCGAGGAATCAGGCGTGCTGGTCACCAGCGGAGTCTATGCTATCAGCAGGCATCCTATGTATCTAGGATTCATGCTCGTTCTCATCGGGGTCGCACTGTCAGTGGGTTCCCTTACGCCGTTTGCAGTCATCCCTCCCTTTGCTGTTCTCATGGAGTGTGTTTTCATCCGGGTGGAAGAGAGAATGCTGGAAGAGAAGTTCGGCCGATACTGGTTGGCGTACAAGGTGAGGGTTAGACGCTGGTTGTAGAGCGATGGCTCTCAAGAGCCTGAGCATGCTCACCAGACCGTAGGGGAATTCGCCGCATGCAGTCTCCGGTCTCTGCCGTCATGGTGGAGCAAGGGAAGGTCCTGGGCTTGGCGGGAGCCAGCGCAGCCTGGGCGGGCCCATGAGTGCAGCAGAACGGTCACGCCGGCGTGGAGCTCGGAACCCGAGGTGTGGTTGGCGAGAAACGTAAGCGGGCCCTCTTGGGGAGTGCCTTCCAGACTCGTCTCCGGACGTCCAGGGTCCTATGTGAGGAGGTCTTCGCTCCCCACAACTCGAAAGGAGTCAGTGCGCCTGGGCCGCCAGGCGCCGTTCTCTGTTTGATCTCTGTCGATCACCAGCGTCTTGGTGCGGTAGGAGCATATTCCCATCAGATAGTCCACCTGGTGAAGGACGAAAGAGGACTCAGTAGTATGCACGCGGACCCCATGCTGCCGTGGAATAGCGAGTACGAAGACTACCTGCACGACGAATCGCGCAGCGTCGGCTTCGCGGACTCCATCTCCTTTCCTACGACGGAAGCGGAGGTGATCGAAGTTGTTGACGCTGTCCGCGCCGAAGGCGGAAGACTTACCATCCAGGGCGCGCGCACGGGCATCACAGGAGGCGCCGTGCCGAACGGCGGGCACATCCTGAACCTCCAACGCATGAACGCCATCGGTCCCATCCAACGCGACGCCCGAACCGGCACTGCGACCATCACCGTCCAACCGGGAGCGCTGCTGCAGGACATCTACCATGCGGTGGAGAGCGAAGGCTTGTTCTTCCCGCCAGACCCAACAGAGACCTCAGCTTCCATAGGCGGCGCGGTGGCGTGCAATGCTTCGGGCGCAATGTCTCACTACTATGGGCCCACGCGCCGGTGGATGCGCTCACTCCGTCTCGTCTTGAGTGACGGTTCTGTGCTGGCCATCGCACGGGGAGAACGCCAGGCGCAAGGTCACGCCTTCTCCTTGACCACCGATTCCGGGCGCACCATCTCCGGTCAGCTCCCCGCTTACACGCAGCCCTCCGTTAAGAGCGCGGCCGGATACTACGTCGTGGACAACATGGACCTTCTTGATCTGCTCATCGGCATGGAGGGGACGCTCGGGATCGTTACGGAGGCCGAGCTAATCCTCATCCAGCGCCCCGCGGCGGTCCTGGGTCTGACCGCCTTTCTCCCCTCGGAGGAAGCGGCCCTGCAGTTCGTCCGCGCACTGCGCGGCGACGTCGGGGAGGGCTCCAGTCCCGTCCGGCCGGTGGCCATCGAGTACTTCGACCGTGATGCGCTGGAGTTGCTGCGTCGGATGAAAGCGGAGAATCCAGCGTTCGAGAAGGTTCCGGCACTGCGCCCTCATCTCCACACGGCCGTCTATGCTGAGTTCCACGGCCAGGACGAGGAGATGGCGGAAGAGGCGATGCTGCAGGTCCTTGACCCCCTAACTGCAGTGGGCGGGAGCGACGAAGACACCTGGGTTGGGATCAACCCGCGGGAGCTCGAGCCACTGAGAGCATTCCGGCACGCGCTGCCGGAGGCCGTGAACCTGCTCATTGCCCAACGCAAGCGCGATTGCCCCGGTCTGACGAAGCTCGGCACCGATATGTCTGTACCGGACGCGCAGCTGGAAGCCGCCATGGCCATGTATCGCGCGGGTCTAGCTGAGGCCGGGCTGGAATCTGTGGCCTTCGGACATATCGGCGATAACCACGTCCACGTCAACATCCTGCCACACAGCTTGGACGACTATGAACGCGGCAAAGCGATCTGCTACGCGTGGGCCGAGCAGGTTGTGGCCTGGGGAGGCTCCGTGTCGGCCGAGCATGGCATCGGGAAGCTGAAGGTTGCCTTACTGCAATTGATGTGTGGCGACAGTGGCATTGCTCAGATGCGAGAACTGAAGGCGCGCTTTGACCCTGACGGACTCCTCAACCCGGGCAATCTGTTTGCCACCTGATTGTGCCAAGGACCCTTGGCACCGCCCGAAGAGCAAATCCAGGGCTTCTCCGGCGATGGCATATGAAGCCGGAGTGACATCATGTGCTTCTCCCGATAGGCTGCCGGGAGCGCCTCCTGTCCTACCACGCTGCTTCATAGCCTCCTCCAGAGGCTATGAAGCAGCCTCGAACACGTGCTGGTCTGGGCCGCGCAGGTGGTGGCCCAAGCCCACATAGCAGGCACACTATGTCGTTCCCCACCTCTCGTCTTTTCAGTCGGGGGGCCCACACTCACCGGGAAGCCGGCATCGCGGGCCCGCGCAACACGCAGAGGATCTACGTCGTGCCGCCTGCGCGCGCTGGCTTGGCGCGATGCTGCGCGGGCAGGTGATCGTGCAGACCTTTGCCGCTGTGGATGCCGCGGTAGCTGAAGTTGACGAGGAGCCGGCCGAGTAACTTCCTGCGCACGGTGAAGCTGCGCTTGAGGATCGAGGGGATGGAGTAGAAGCGGCCGTAGACATACTTCTGCCCCGCCCTCAGTTCGAGGTCGGTCATGTGCCGAGGCCGGAACACGACGTTGCTCATGGTGTAGTGCGACCAGCCGTGATCCAGAATCCTGTTCTCGCCCTCGAGCTGCTGGCGCATCGCCGTGCCCGGGAAGGGAGTGAGCACCGCGAATTGGGCGGCGACCAGCTTGTGCCGCTCCGCGAACTCCACTGTCTTGGCGAAGACGCTACGGTCATCCCCGTCGAGCCCAAGCACGAATGAGCCAATGATCTCGATGCCGGCCTTGTGAATCGTGTTGATAGCCGCACCCATGTCAGTCCCCACGTTGGGGACTTTATGCGTCGCTCGCAGGTTCTCTTGCGAGAGTGACTCCAGACCCACGAACACAGCCTGGCAGCCACTGCGGGCGGCGAGGGAGAGCAGCTCGGGATCCTTGGCCATGCTCAGGTCGGCCTGGCCGATCCAGCGGCGCTTGAGCGGGATCAGCGCTTCGAACAGCTCCTTCGCCCGCCGGGCATCGCCTGCGATATTGTCATCAACGAACCCGACCCATCCACCGGACAGCGATCGCACTTCCTCCACCACCTCGGGAACGGGGCGGAAGCGATACCGCCTCCCTGACACCGTGCTCACCGTGCAGAAGGAGCACGCGTTCGGGCACCCGCGCGCGGTCTGGACGATATTCGTGGTGAGGTACCGCTCGATCTGAAGCAGGTCGCGACGGGGGAGCGGAAGCCCCACGAGGTCGGAGTAACCCACATGGTCGTACCGCGGCTTGAGGCGACCTGCTGCCAAGTCTGCCAGCACCTCTCGCCAGACCGGCTCTGCCTCTCGGATCACCACCGCGTCGGCTTGGGCGGCGGCCTCATCGGGCAGCACCGTGGGGTGAATGCCACCCATGACGACAGGGATTCCTCGCTGCCGGAAGGCATCGGCGATGACGTAGGCGCGGGGCGCGGAGGCCGTCATACAGGTGATCGCCACCCAATCCACATCGGCGTTTGTGTCAACAGCCTCGACGTTCTCGTCAACCAGCCGCACGTCCACATCCGGCGGCGTCAGGCCCGCCAGCAACGGCAGAACCAGTGGGGGCGCCAGCACCTTGCCTCTACCCCACCAGCCTTGCGACCATGCGGGCGCAATGATGAGCAGCCTCGGCCTATCCTTCGTCATGCTCGTCCCACAGTCAGCCTTCCCAATCGGACTCCTGTTGTCCTGGTGAAATCATCCGACGGTGGGGCAGGACTTGATGTATTCGATGAGTTCCTCGGGGTCCGCCAGCGCCAGCCCCACCGAGCTGTCGGCCGCACCGTAGTACAGCCGAAACTCCTTGGCGTTTCGATCCAGGATTGCGCCGGTAGGGAAGACGACATCGGGAACGTCACCAAGCCGCTCGTAAGGCTCCTTTGGGCCAAGCACCCAGTCGTCGCTCCGGCGGATAACCTTCCAAGGTTGCTCAAGGTCCAACAGGGCGAGGCCGACTCGGTAGATCGCGCCGGCAGCGGTGGTTCTCACTCCGTGGTAAAGAATGAGCCAGCCGTCGGCTGTCTCGATGGGCTGGCTGCCCAATCCGACTCGGCGGCTGTCCCACCACCCGGGCCTGGTATGAAGAAGAACCCGATGGTCTCCCCAGTGCTTCAGGTCTGGCGAGAACGACATCCATATATGCGCCTCTCCTCTGATTATGGGTCGGTGGATCAGGGCGTAGCGGCCGCCAAAGCGGCGGGGCAACAGACACGCATCCTTGTCCTCAGGCGGCACCATGGCTCCGTACCTGGTGAACTTGCGGAAGTCTTTCGTGGTGGCGAGCGAGACCAGTGGACCCCCCTCCGAGAATGATACGTATGTCACCGCGTATTGTTCTTCTTCCTCCAGCCACACGATCCGAGGGTCCTCGAGAGCCCATTGCTCTTCTCGGTACTCGCCGTTTGGCTCGAGCGTCGGATGCGCATCTATCTGCCAGTCGGTCTTCCCATCCGTGCTTCTTGCGGCCGAGAGATGAGAGAACCCCCGCATATCCTCGACCCGGACCAGCAGTAGTGTCTTGCCATCCACTTGCGCGGCGCCCGGGTTGAACACGGCATTCGCCGGATAGGGCCATTGGGCGGCTGTCAGGATCGGATTCTGCTCGTATCGGGAGAACAGACCCCTGGGCATCCTGCCTTCGCTGAACGCTTTCTCCCAGTCCCAAGGGTGCATTTACATCTTCCTCCTCTCCGCTCGATCACACAGTCTGCGGAGTGGCCTCCTCGATGACCTGTCCCATCAGCGCCTTGTCGGCCACCTTCTGCAGCACCTCCACCGTCACCAGCCGCGCCAGCAGCAGACAGACGGTGGATTCCGCCCCCTGACTCTGGTTCACTCGCCCCTCCATGAGGGCATCGAAGCAGCCTCCAGTTTCAGGGTTATACAGGGAGAGCCCCTGGAGGTTGCGTCCGAAGAACCATTCCAGGGCGCGCCACGCGCGGCGCAAGTGCTTCACATCACCGGTCGCGTCGTAGCCGGCCAGAGAGGCCTCTACCATGAGGCCCGCCTCGATCGGCTGCTGATCGTAGAGGGCGGCGGTGCCATTCTCGTCCGGCTGTAGCCACGCGCGGTTGCCCACGACTGCCAGCATGTCGCCGACCGATGTCTTGTCCGCCAGGAAGTCCATGGTGCGCTCGGCAATGGTCAGGTACTGCTCGTCGCCGAGAAGCTGGTGAGCGCGGTACAAGGCTTTCGGCAACGCCGCATTGGCATAGGTGAACTCGGGCAGGATCCATTCCCAATCCGGTCGCGCGTGCTCGTGGTAGCGTTGCACCAGGTAGTCTGCCAGAGGCCGGGCGAGTTGCTCCGCGCGGCGTATATCGCCGCTGCTTGAGCGGGCCCACCAGTGTAGTCCGCTGATGCAGTAGGCCTTGCTGCGAGGATGCTCCAGCGTTTCCACCCAGGGAAGCGCCTGGTGAAGCATCCGCTCCGCCGGCCCCACCATGCCGCTCTCGATCGGATCGGCCAGCACATGCCCAAGCGCCCAGAGAGCGCGGCCGAAGGCATCCTCGGAGCCCACCGTGTCCATCGGCCTCCGGTCGTAGGAGACGAAGTTGTGGAAACGGCCCTCGGGAGTCTGCACGTACATTAGGAACGCCAGATACCGGTAGGCCAGGTCCCGGCTCAGCCGGTCCCCGTAGAGCCGATGGTGCTTCACGGCCACCACCAGGGCGCGGGCGTTGTCGTCTGTGGTGTAGCCGGTGCGGAAGTCCGGGATGCTGTAGTTCGCGTGTTGGATCAGGCCGAGGCAGTCGGTCATCCGAGCCAAATGATCCAACGAGACAGGTTGGTTCAGCTCGGGGTGGGTCATTGCACGACGCTCCCGGCAACGGACGGCGGCGCCGGAACGACCACGGTCCTCGTTGCCGATACCCGGCCCTGCGGCCGGGGCCGTTGGTTGAATACTTCGCGCAGCAGGTCCCGGTAGCGCGCCCCGACCTCCGTCCACAGCAGGCGCTGGCCATAGGCACGCGTCCGCCACTCCAGCTCGGCTTGCAGTTGCGGAGCGTCCAGCACGCGCAACGCCGCCTCCGAGATGGACTCCGCGCTGGCGAAGTCAACCAGCAGGCCGCGCTCTTCCCCCAACAGGAATCTGGCGTGGAGATAGGCCGTGGAGATGATCGCCCTGCCCGCGGCGACTGCGTAGGCGAGCGTCCCGCTGCAGATCTGGCGCGGGTTGAGATAGGGAGTGATGTAGATGTCGCTGGCCGCCAGGTAGCTGACGATCTCGTCCTTGGTCAGGTAATGGTTCACGAACCGAACCGAGTCCTCCACCCCCAGTCTGCCGACCAGGCGGGTCAGCGACTCGCGGTACTCGTCTGCGCCGTCGCGAATTGCGCCAGGGTGGGTCTCACCGACGATCAGGTATACCAGCTCCGGGTGGCGGCGAAGCACCTGTGGCATCGCCTGGATGGCGTGCTGCAGCCCCTTGCCAGCCCCCACCAGACCGAAAGTGCACATCACCTTCTTGCCGCCGAGGCCCAACTGCTGCTTGATCGCCTCCCGTGGCTGGGGAGATGGCGGTGGCGCACCGTGGTTGATGAAAGCGAGCTTCTTCGGAGCGACATCGTAATCGCGCCGGAGAATCCGGCTGGCGAGAGGGTTCATCACCACCACCCGCTGGGACTTCTCCGCCAGCGCCCGGATCATGTCGCGGGTCTCCCGGTCGGGCTGCGGAAGCACAGTATGCAGGTTGGTGACCACCGGCTTGGCTATGGCGCTAAGGAACCGGTACATGCCCCGGCCCTCCATGCCCCCGTAGATGCCGAACTCGTGCTGGATGCTGACCACCTCCGCGGGTGAGTCGTTGATGAACTCCGCGGCGGCCTGATAGTCCTTCTCGTTTCGGTCGTCCACTACGTGGACGACCGGGCGAGAGTACCGATGGTAACGAGAACCCCCCTCCATGGCAATCACGACCGGCTCGGCAAACGCTCCGCCTGCACCGGTGGCATGGATCAGGTCCTCACAGAAGGTGGCGATACCGCATTCCCGCGGCGGATAGGTGCTGAGGTAGGCGACCTTCACCTCCCCTGCCCGCGCCGGAAGAACGCGCTCCTTCAGTGAGCCCACATATCCTTTTGCCATTACCATAATCTATCCTCTCTGTCTCGACCTCCACTAGCGGTCGTCGCGGCCGAGCATCAGGCGCCGGCCCGATCAACCGTCGTCTTCGTCAGCGACCAAAGCGCCTTCTGCGGGGGCGCTTCTTCGCCTGTTCAGCAGCCCTGGCGGCCCTTCGCTTCTGGTGGCAGCTTGAACACAGGCGGGGCGGCGGAAACCCTAGCCGCTCGTCTTCCGTCCACTCCGCCTCCGCGTAGACGAAAGGCTCTCCGCAGACTTCGCATTGCAGCTTCCGATCAGACATGCCTACCAGCGACGCCCGCCGCCACCGAAGCCGCCGCCACGACGATCCCCGCCCCCGCCACTGCGCTCGCGCTTCGGGCGGGCCTCACTGACGCTGATGGCTCGCCCATCCACCTCCCGGCCGTTCATCGTCGCGATGGCATCGGCCGCCTTCTCTTCCGGCACGTCCACGAACCCGAATCCCTTATCTGGAATCAGGCGCGCTTCCGTGGGCTCGTACGCCGCGAACAGCTCGCGCAGCGCGCTCTCCGTTACGGAGTAGCTCAGGTTTCCAACATACAGGCTCTTGCTGGCCATAGTGGCCTCCTCTTTCTTGCGGTCTGGCTCCGCCATGCGTCCATGGTATCTCCTGATGAAGCGCCAGCTTCCCAGCCGCGGGCCAGGCCGCGGTGCAACGGAAGTGACGCAGATAAGGGCCGCTCAACTACCTGCGACGCCCACGGGCCAGTGGGCGTCTCATGCCGCGAAGGCGTGAACCCGATCTGGTGGTTACACGCGATGGCCGGGGCGCTTCGGACTCGGTCAGCCCAGCCACCGTCATCCTGGGTAGCTGCCTGCCGAGGGTGCGCTCGATACTGGCGAGGGCGAGAGCGTCCTCCCGGCTCGCAAGGGTCAGGGCATGGCCGGACGCTCCGGCCCGGGCAGTGCGACCGATGCGGTTGAGGTAATCGGCCGCCATTGCGGGGATGTCGTAGTTCACCACGTGAGTAACCCCCTCCACGTGAAGGCCGCGAGCAGCGACGTCCGTCGCCACGAGCACTCGCACCGAGCGCCGCCGGAAGCTATCGAGCGCCTTCTCCCGGTCGCTCTGGGAGCGATCCCCGTGGATGCAGGTCGCGTTCATCCTCTCCAACTGGAGTCGTCTCGCCAGGACGTCGGCCCGGCGCCGAGTGCGGACAAAAACCAGTACGCTCTCCATCGTCTCCTGCTCCAGCAGCTCGAGCAGCAAGTCCGTCTTCACCGCAGACGGCACCAGGTAGACAGACTGTGAGATGGCCGAGGGAGGGACGGACTGAGAGCCGACCTCGACGTGGTCAGGGCTGCGCAGAATCTCCCCGTAGGCGAGTTCCAGCAGCGCAATGGGCATGGTGGCCGAGAACAGCATGGACTGGCGCGCGGCGGGCAGAAGAGCCAGTATCCGCCGCAGGTCGGGGATGAACCCCATGTCCATCATGCGGTCCGCTTCGTCTACCACCAGCACCTCAACGGAGTCGAGACGGGCATCACCGCGACGGTAGTGATCCAACAGCCGGCCCGGTGTTGCCACCACGATCTCATAGCCAGCCCTGAGGGCCTGCCGCTGCCGGTCCATGGCCACGCCGCCATAAACGCAGACTGTCCGCAAGGCTGTGCCGTGCGTGAGCGCAACGGACTGCTCAGCCGTCTGCGCCGCAATCTCACGGGTTGGCGAGAGAATCAGCGCGCGGGTGCGGCGATTCCGACCGCCCTGCAGGCGCTGGATGAGGGGAAGGAGGAACGCTGCCGTCTTGCCGCTTCCCGTCTCCGCGGTGGCGACGAGGTCACCGCCGGCAAGCGCAAGCGGGACTACTTCCCGCTGAACGGGCGTGGGGGCCGTGAAGCCCATTCGATGAGCGGACCGAAGAAGCTCGGGGGAGAGGCCGAAGTGAGTGAAGATCGCAGTTACCTCGCAGGCTAGAGGAAGTCATATCGCCACAGCGGCGTTCTTCTAGCCGACGAGGTGACTCGCTCTTGATTGTGCCCTTTGGCCTGGGCTGGCGGTTGTCCGACCAGTCAGGCATGAGCACCATGTACATTCTACCACAATCTCCGATCCCGGTCAAACGCTAAGGTTGGGATCGCGAGGGTGAGCGTCGAGATGGAGCGACAAGCTGTGGAATGGCTGCTGCCCCCCAGGACGGTCTGTGAGTGCCACAAGGTGATGATAGGCCGCTGACAGACCGCAGGCCTGCCTGTGAGTCGCGGACATTCTGCCATAGGGGACTTTTGGGCGCCGGGCCTCTTCTCCACCGGCGCGTACGCTTCCCCCGGCGAGGCGGGAGGACCGCGCGGCCGGGGAGAGAACCCAGCGGCAGAGCGCAGATTTCCCGAGGAGACAAGGATGACGGAACGACCATGTGACATCGTGGCCTTCGGCGCCCATGCGGCCGACGTCGAGTTCTCCTCTGGCGCGGTGCTGGCCAAGCACGCGCAGCGCGGAGATCGGGTGGCGATCATACATCTCACGCTCGGGGAAGCTGGCCACCCCAGGATGTCGCCGGCCGACTATGCCGAGCAGAAGAAGGTGGAGTGCCAGCAGGCCGCGGAGGCGCTGGGGGCCGAGGTGCGCTGGCTGCCCTATGCCGACGCGGCGCTTCCCGCCACTGTCGAGGCTGAGCTGGAGGTGTGCGACGTCATCCGCGAACTGCGACCTCGTATCGTGCTCACCCACTGGCGAGGGAGCTTTCACCGCGACCACGTGCTCTCTCACCACCTGGTGATGCTCGGCGTGGCGCTGGCCCGCTCGGCTTCGTGTCAGCGCGCGCTCCCGCCGCATAGTGTTACCCGCGTCTTCTTCCCGGAGAACTGGGAGGACCCGCAGGACTTCCGGCCGGAGGTGTACATAGACGTATCGGAGAGCTACGAGAGGTGGCTGGAGGCGGCGAGCAAGTACGCTCTCTTCCGCGGCGAGGTAGCCTCCTTCCCGTATCGCCAGTATTACGAATCCCTCGCCTTCATCCGGGGCGCGGAAGCGCGCTGCGGCCGCGCCGCCGCCCTGATGCGCTCAGCGGAGGTTTGGAAGACGGCGCAGGGGTACCTGGACTGAGGGGGAAAGACGGCTCATGGACTTGCGACTGCGGGAGTACCACCCCTGCGACGTGCGGGAGGTCGTTGCTCTGTGGAACCGGTGCCTTCCCACCGACCCGATCACGCGGGAGATCTTCGAGGAGAAGATCCTGCTCGACCCCAACTTCGACCCCGCCGGTTGCCGTGTCGCCGAACTCAGTAGCAGCACGGTTGGATTCGCGCATGCCCTGACACGGCCCACGCCGCTGCCATGGGGGTTCGAGTCCGCGTTCGAGAGCGACCGGGAGGTGGGCTGGGTGTTCGTGCTCTTCGTGCACGAGGCCCGCCGCCGTCAGGGCATCGGAAGTGCGCTCCTGCAGGAGGCGCTCGAGTTCCTCAAGGCGAGGGGTGCGAAGAAGGTCGTCCTCGCCGACTACGCGCCGAGCTATCTGCTAAGCGGCGTGGATACGGAAGCCTACCCGGGCGCGCAGGAGTTCTTTGCGCGCCACGGCTTCGAGGTTCAGGGAGAGAGCTTCGGCATGGGGATCGACCTCCATGGCTTCCGCGCGCCGCCGGAGGCCGCGGAGACCGAGCAGGCTCTCGCGCGCGAAGGCATCGTGGTGGAGTCTTTCAGCCGGGACCACCTCCTGCCCACCCTCGCGTTCCTCCGGGAGTGCTTCCCGACCTGGCTGTCGCTGTTCACGGAGAAGCTCCAGCGCGGTGACAACCACCACGAGATGGTGATCGCGCGGCAGGAGACCCAGGTCATCGGCTACTGCCAACGCCGCTACGGGCACCACGCAGAGCGCACCGGGCCCTTCGGCGTGAGGGCCGAGCTTCGCGGGAAGCAGATCGGGACGCTGATGCTCTACCGCCTGCTGGAGCGGATGGCGCAAGAAGGCCTTCGGTTCGGCTGGTTCGCGCAGACCGGCGAACGCCAACGCCGCTACTACGAGCGCGTCGGCTATCGCGTGATCCGGACGCACATAGGCATGAGCAAGCGGCTGTAATGGCGTGCGCCACTGTATCCCTGCCAGATGGCGATGAGACACCGCCAGCAGCCGTGTGGGCTTGCCGGCGCGTCCCAGACATTCCACAATATGGGACCTTCGGGCGGCGCGTTCGGGCGCTGTTCCCCTCAGGGGTCTCAGGCGGGCCCCACGGCCGCCTGACCGGGGCAATTGACGCGGCCGCTCCTCTGCGGGCGCTAGGGAACTTCCAGCGGGTAGTCCACGAAGAACTCGATGCGGCCGTCCTCGTACACACGATAGCGCCCCTGCCCCAGTGGCGACTGGAACCAGAACGCATACCTGGTGACCCGCTCTGGACGAAGATCGGTGTCCGCCACGCCGCCGCGAAGTAGCAGCATCTTGGCCTCATCCTGTGAGGCGACTTCGACCCATAGAGCCGGGGGCGCGGGCGAGCCCGAGAATGTGGGAGTGCGGTCCATGGTCATGGGGAAGGTCCATCGTCCATCGGGGCCGTGCTCGGCCGACAGATGCCAGATGACATCTTCCCCCCGTATTGAGATATTGTCTGTGTGGTAGCCCGCGTCGCTAGCGCGCTGTCCCAGAGCAAGGCGAGTGGCGGGTGTGATCTTGACCCAGTGCGCGTTCACATAGGTCAGCAGCGGTTGGACATCTCGCTCTAGCGAGGCCCAGAGAACCTGAGGGACGATCGTGACTGTCGAGACCATGCCGATGGCGAGAAGCGCGAAGACACCCCAGGCCGGTCGCCACTTCCGCGCCGCACGCAGCAGGCATGCGGCCTCGGCGGCAAAGGCTAGTCCGAATCCGACCCCGGGGGAGCACATCTTGAGCACTCCCAGCGGTTCCCATTCGTATCCGTCTGCGTGGTGCAGGGAGGCGATGAACTTCAGAGTCGCGAGAATCGAGACGGCTACGATCAGCAGGTCGTGGCCAAGGGCGAGCTTGATCGCTGAGGGAGAACGCCGGAGAAGGCCCACGGCGATGAGCAACGACGGCAGCCCAAAGGAGACAAAGAGGACGCCCGATAGGTAAGGAAAGGCGATGATCGCAACGAAAGCCCATTCGCCCTCCTGCAAGAGCGCCTGCCCCAGCTTCAGTATCGCCCAGAGCGTCAGGGCGAGGACGCCTAAGCGGAAGCAGATGACAGTTCGCAGCCGAGGGACCTCGGGCGGCAATTCCTCCGCCTGCTGCTCGTCGGACCGCGCTCGCGCACCCATCGGCGTACCCGGCGCGCGACCGGGGGCATCCGGTCCGTCTGCCGCGGGGCGGCTCGCGGCAGGGGGCGCCGCTGCCATACGTGCGCATTTCGGGCAGTCCGTCTCAAATGGCTGGAGGACGTAACCGCACCTATCACAGACTCGAGCATCAGGAGCACTTCCCCTCATGTCTGTCACTCCGTGCTGTCGGTGCTGTCCAGAAGCCCATCTGGCTGCCAGGACGCTTGTGGAGCCCCTCTCGCGGTATTCCCTCCTCTTGCGAATACCCCTGCGCTGAGAGGCGCCGAGCATGGAGGATGGCGTCGAACGGGGACCGGATTGGGCAGAGTTGCCGGTCATCGCCACGGTGACCCGGCTGCTGGGGCCATGTGCGACCGAACTCCCGACCCTGACTCCAAGCGTGTATGTCAGATACCGATGAGACGGCCCTCGCGCAGCCTCTGCGCTTGCCTGCGAGTCACGATCGTTCTACCATATGGGACCTCTTCCGGGTGAGCGCCAATGCGACCGGCACGGATGCATCCGGCGACGGCCCCCGACACCTGTGCCATAGCTACGCACCTGTCCGACAGCAACCGCGGGACCAAGCCCAGCACTCACCCAGAACGGTCCTAGGGGCACCGGACGCCCGCTTGCGGCCTCACGGTGTGATGGTCTGGAACCAGCAGGGGGTTCCCTTCGTAGTAGTGAATGGGCCCGTGACACAGGTCGGGAAAGGAGAAGCGAGGTGAGATACCCCTGGATTGTAGTGGTGGTGACAGTGTTGGTGTTGATGGCAGTGCCAGGCGCGTCTGACCAGGGAGGGGAGACGAATGCCAAATCCGTCGAGAGCATCTCGGAGGTTCGCGCGGCGCTCGCACTGGTAGACCAGTTGCTGGCAGACACCATCAAGGAACGCAACCTGCCGGGACTGTCCGCCGGCGTCGTCTACGATCAAGAGCTGATCTGGTCCAAGGGCTATGGCTATGCCGACCTCGAACGGGGCCTCCCGGCCGATGCAGACTCGCTCTACGAGATCGGGTCTATCACCAAGCTCTTCAACGCCACCATGCTGATGCAGCTTCGCGACGCGGGGAAGCTGGACCTCGACGACCCTATCGAGAAGTACCTGCCCGAGTTCACGATGAAGTCTCGATTCCCCGACCAGCGCCCCCCCACGTTCCGGCAGGTGGTGTCCCATGTCGGTGGGCTGCCAAGGGAGTATGGCTTTGACGTGGGTGAGTCCGGCCAGCTACAGCAGTATCCCGCGGCCATCGTGCTGGCCGGGATCAAGGACAAGGAGCTGCAATACCCGGCCTACACGGGGTTCCACTACTCCAACCTCGGTATCTACATCATAGGCCAGGCACTCCAACGGGTTGCAGGTGAGCCCTACACGCAGTACATGCAGGAGCACGTCTTCGCGCCGCTCGGGATGCAGAATACCGGATGGGAGTATACCGAGGCGATGAAACCGCACCGCGCTGTTGGCTACACGCCAGCGCAGGCGGACGGATCGCGGCAGATCGCCCCTCTCTTCGTGCCCGGCGACTTTGGGGTGTCCGCCGGCGGGATCCAGTCCTCGGTCAGGGACATGGCCAGGTTCCTCTCCCTTCAGTTCTGCGACGGTCCGGCCGGCGGCCCGCAGGTCCTGGGAGGCACTACCCTGCGGGAGATGCGGTCCTCCCTGGTGCCGGCGCCCAACTGGATGTGGGGCTACGGGATCGGGTGGGAGGTGGAACGATACCCGGCACACAACGGCATCTGCCACAGCGGAGGCACCCTCGGGTTTGCCGGCAAGGTCCGCGCCGTGCCTGACCTCAAGCTTGGCTTTGTGGTGCTGATCAACCAGGACACCGAGACGGATGAACTCAGCCGCAAGGCTGTGGAGCTGCTGATCCCGGCCTTCGAGAAGGTGGCGCTGGCGCGGGCACAGCAGGAGGCGTCGCTCCTCCCCGCCTACGCCTCCACTTTCACCGGGCATTACGCCGGCGCGTTCGGAGAGGCTGACATCGTCATCCGCGAGGGCCGATTGCTGTTCGTCACAACCGAGGCTGGCGGCGCGACAGGAGCGCCCTGGCTGCTGGAGGTGCAGGACGAGCGCACCTTGCGCATCGTCTCCGGCTCGGGCGACTTCGACGGCCAGACGATAACGTTCCAGCCACAGACAGAGACAGAACCTGCCAGCATCGGGATGCTGGGAGTGACCTTTCCGCGCACCGGTCCGAGCCGGGCCCCAGGGGAGTAAGGCCGCATCGCCAGCTGTACAAGGTGAGTGTGTCGAGGGCCCGTGACCCCGCAGCAGCAGGGATTTCCTCGAGGCAGCACCGTTTGCGCCTGCTCGGCAGGCGAGCTCACAGACCGGCGCGATGGAACCTCGGGCAGTAAACTGCAAGCCGAGGGGATAGCCGGAGTCGGGGGTGCCCGGGGGCGTGGCTTGGCACGCAACAAACGCCAACCCCTCAGTCACCCACGGAGTCAGGAGACGGGACCCTCAAAGAAACCCCCTCAGGTGGAGAGCGGCCTCCCAGCCAAGTCAGCCAGCAGTGGGAACTCGGTCACCCTCAGATTCGTGCAGCCGTAGGGGATGAGGACGAGTTCCTCCCGCGGCGCGAAAGAGCGCACCGGGCTCTGTGGGAGAGTGCCGGCTGCGTTGTGCTCAATCACCCATCCCTCCACGCGCCGGCCCTGAGCGCGGGCGACCACCGGCGCACCATCCGGAGAGAACGGTTGTGAGCCGATCGGCCGGTGGGAGAAGCTGATGGCGCGTGCCGGATGCGCCGGGTCCATCTCCAGCCCGTAGTTCCAGGGCGTCGTGGGGTGCACTTCCCAGTCCCCATGCGGGGGCTCGCCGCCGATCAGCCGCCACTGCTCGCCGACGCGCAGTGAATAGACTAGCGGCCCGCGGCTGATGGACACGCTTCCATGGTAGCGCCGCTCGCACCGCACCGGCATTGGCAGGCGCAGCGCTGCCACGGTATGCTTGCCCCATTCCCTCTCTATGGTGTGAAAACGGCCCGGTTCGACATCCACCCCGCGCTCTCCCTCGATCACCACCTGTGCCCCCTCTGCCCAGACCGGGACGCGCAGTTCCAGTGGGAAACGGATCGAGACGGGCGCGCTTACCGTAATCTGCACTTCCTCCGAGAACGGATACTCGGTCGCCACGGTGACCCGGATCGGCTGTCCCGCGACAACTGCGGTGACTTCGCACGGCGCGTAGGCGACGGCGGCCAGTCCGCCCTCGAGCGTGCGCATCCACAGGTGAGTTGCGAACTTCGGCCACCCCTGGTGCATGTTCGCGGTGCAGCATCCATAGTTGGGCGCGAGGCCGAAGATGTTGGCGTCACCGCCGTTGGTAGTGTAGATGCGGTCCTCCGCCACACACGCCATTACCTGATTCGCTTGCTGGTCGTACTGGTGTGCCCACATGTCAGGGCTGAATGTCGCCGGCAGGGCATTGAAGGCGACCCGCTCCAGTCGGTCGGCCAGCGCCGGCTCCCCGAGGAGGCTCAGCAGCACCTCCAGGGAGAACATGAACTCGACCACCGCACAGAGCTCAGTGCCCTGCGATGGATTCCGGCCGGCGAGGTGCTCGTCACCGGTGAAGATCCCGGTTGCCTGGCCGTGGTAGGTGTCGAGCATCTCCAGCATGTGCAGAATCGCCTCCCGGTCTCCTGGGTCATGCGACTGCCGGTACCACACCGCAGGCTCCTTGAGCCCCATCGCGGTGTTCACGACGTGCGTGGACATGCGCGCATCCGGCCGTCGCGAGAACTGCTCGGAGTCCATGCGGCCGGTGAACATGAAATCCGCGAAATGGGCTCTCCAGTCGAGGCCAGACTCCCGTGCCTTCGCGGCCAGCGCGAGCAGCCAGCGCTCAGGCGAGCGTTCCCAAAGCCAGTGAACGCTCAGGACGAGATCGGCCCAGCGGAAGCTCGCCCAACTTGACAGTGGCTTCTCCTCCAGCAGCGAGGCCAGGCGCTGCAGAAAGCGCGTCGCAGCGGCCGGCACGCGGGCGTCGCCGGTCGCCTCATGGTATTGCCGGAGCGCCTTCAGCACGACATATACCGGCCAGGGATCGTACTCGGAGCGGTCCGCATCCCTGATCGGCCCCAGCCAGCCGTCAGGGTGCTGATGGGAGAGGATATAGTCTGCCCAGCGCTGGACCTTGGTCTGCAGCCCTGTGTCCGCCAGCAGGAATGCCAGCGGAGTGACTCCGTCCAGCCAGTACGGGCCCCGCTCCCAGCCCTCCGCCCGGCCCCCGATCCACCCGCTGTCGGCAACATCCGGCCAGAACTCGTCGAGGTGACCACTCAGGCCTTCCGCCTGAATCCGCAGTTGGTCTCGCAGCCAGCCTCGGGGCATGATCGCACCGAGCGGCAGCGGCGCCAGAGCCGGCGGCGCAAGCATATTGCGGGCATAGCTTCCTGTCATGCAGGCAGCTCTCTTGGACGTTCCTTGCGTCTGCCAGCATCCCAGGCCTGGCGTGCCGCGAGCGGGGCAGAAGAGGAACCCGCCGGTCCGCGTGCGTTGCCGATCGCTTCTAGGCGCACCAGGCCGGCATTCGGACCTCGCAACCGGGCTACGTGTACCGGTCGATTCCCCATGGAACCGCTTCAGCCTTCCGGTCCTGTTCACCATGAGCGACGGAAGCCCGGACAGTGCCCCCCAAGCCAAGGGGGTAGCCGGAGTCGGGGCTGGCTCTCAGGCCGGATCCACGGGCGGTTAGCACCTCGACCGGTGTCCTAAGCCCACTTGACGTCGACAGGCACCGCGATGCTGTGGGGGAGTTGCCGTGACGCGCTACTCCACCGGTGGGAACGGTGCCGGGCAGGCCTTGATGCACGGTTCCATCACCACGGAGAAATGGTCCTGTAGCTCATCGCGTTGCTTCAAGGCCTCGGCAAGATCGCAGAGCGTGATCTCCTCCGGCGCGGGCACATCGGTGGTCGAGCCCAGCAGCGCCGGCCCTTCCGCCGCGGAGAGCCCGAATCGCTTGGCCCAATCGCAGGCGAGGGATTTCATCCGGGGAACCTGGATGGTGGCGTCCCCAATCCTGATCGCGTAGTTCTCGGTCTGACTGATGGCGCCGGTCGGACACGCGGCAAGACACCGCCGGCAGGCGGCGCAGCCCGGATCGAACAAGCGCATCGGGTCCGCCTCCAGCGGCAGGTCAGTGACAATGCAGATGAAGCGCTGCCGGGGGCCGTACTGGGGAGTCAGCACACAGCCGTTGTAGCCGATGGTGCCCAGCCCGGACGCGACCGCGGCATAGCTGTTACTGCGGCTATCCGGGAGAAACGCGTAGGGCAGCAGACCAATCATGCCACGTTCCATCATGGCTCCGGGCGGCGGCGTGCCCCGCACATTGGACACCTTCGAGGCGGTCTCGCATAGGTCCAGCACGGGCAGCGCCTCGTAGCCGGCCCCCGCGAGCTTCCCGCAGATATCCCGCGCGATGAAGCCTAGTTCGCGATGTACTTGGTACTGGCTGAAGGAGTACGGGCCCAGGGCGCCCGTCGGCGCGCCGGCGGACCCCTGGAGGTAGGCGTCCGGATAGTGCATGCCGATCACGATGGCATGCTTCAACCCGCGATAGCAGGCCTGCAGTCGCGAGACGGCGTCAAAGCCTTCCAGACGGCTTAGCGGCGTGACACCAAAGAGCTGCGCGCCGGCCTCCTGCGCGATTTGCCGGAGGCCTTCTCGCGTCGGCGGCTCCGCAGACTGAGGGAGATTCGCCGCCGCGTAGGCCGGCAGCGGCATGCTCGTGGCGATCACGGTGAAGAGCTGGTTCGTGCCCGCGGCTGGAGTGTGGAAGACGCGACCGTCACCGGTGTACTCTCCGAAGGCGGAGGCCGCCGCCAGCCGCTCGCCGTCAATCGCGATACGTGGCATGGCCTCATACCCATGCTCCTCGGCCAGCCGGGCCACCGCGAGGCCAGCCAGGCCTAGTATACGATTGGCCTCCTCGCGGAGGAAGATCGTGGCATCCTGTATGGCCATCGGCAATCCGCCGACCCGGTTGGCGACCTCGAGATCCGGCAAGTCCTTGCAGGTGATGGCCCCGAGCAGCACGATGGATCGGGCGCCCGGGAAGCTACGCATCGCGAGATCCGCGGGTAGCTGTTCGACGGGGATCACCGACAGGTAGTTGATCTGCGGGAGGAGGCGCGACTCCAGCTCGCGCAGGATCGCCGACAGATCCCCGCTCTCGGCCACCTTCTTCCGCTGCCACACGTCAACCCCCTCGGTGCGCTGGGTGCGGAGGTGCGGCGGCAGGCAGTGTCGCAGGCAGTTGCCGATTTCCCCGCCGTGCACTCCGTGGGTTCGCTTGGCGGCGAGCACGGCCTCCTCATCGATCCGGTCCGGCACCGCGACGTCCAAGCTCAGTGCGAAATGCTCCGCCCACGCGCACCGCCACTTGTTGGTCAGGGGAAATCTGTACTCTCGATCCCCAATGACGACCCGATCCAGGCCCGACGTTTCTTTGCGGAAGGTATCCATGCGGCAGTGCTTCACGCAGCGCATGCACTTGTCGCACAGCGCCGGACCTTCGTAGAGCGGGGTGGCCGGCAGTTCCGCCGTGGTAATAATGCTGTTGAAGCGAATGCGCGGTCCGAACGCTTCCGTGATGACCAGGCCGTTCCAGCCGAACCCCCCCAGGCCGGCCGCCACGGCGGCGTGCCGATGAGGGAAATCCGGGGTGAAGCACCGCTCGATTTCCTCAAAGGGACGATAGCGCCAGATGTGCGAGGTGCTGAACGACAGCGATGGGAAGCCCTGCTCGTCCAGGGACTTGGCAATGCGGTATGAGAGGAGATCGAGGAGCACATTCATGTCGACCTGCACGACCCCGTACGGACCCATCTCTTGCAGGTCGTCGCCTCCGCAGAACTCCACGCACGCGTCCGGGTAATGGACTCCCACCACGATCACGCTCTTCGCGTCCGGTAGGAAGGACGTGGGATGGTAGGGCTTTGGGCAGTGCGCGAACCGATCGAGGGAGGCAACGCCCATTACGTGCGCGCCGGTGCCCAGAGCTAGTTCGCGGAGTTCCCTTTCCAGATGGGTAACCACTAGTGCCGTTCTTCCTTTCGTTCGACGATACTACATTGGGGTAACGGACGGGGTTCCCCTTCTCTCCGAGGCAGATCCCAGCGACACGGCTGAGGACAGGCACCGGCAGGTCATGCTGAGGGCAGCGGAGACGCGAGAGGGGGGCTGTGGGTGTCAAACGGCGATGAGACACCGCTGACAGCTCGTTTGGCTTGCCTCTCACTTGCGGACGTTCTACCATAGGAGACCTTTGGGTGGCGCCTCCCTCCGGCTTCAGGTAGCAAAGGAGCAGGACCGTGCGGACGACTCCCCAAGGCTCTCAGGCCGGATCCACGGGCGGCTAACAAGGGCAAAGAGCGCCCTTTCGCACCTGGTGATCCGGATCGACGTCCACGAAGACCCGAGGCCGGGTCGGAAGCGGCCGGGCGCGAAGCTGCTGGTGCACGGGAGCCTGGAGGCGATGCTGCAGTTAACCGGCAAAGTTGAGAGCGTCAATAGCCCCGGCGGGATTCGAACCCGCGATCTCATGGCTGAGAACCATGCATCCTAGTCCACTAGACGACGGGGCCGTGTGTCTTGACCACCGGCGCAGGCAAGCCCGTGCCGCTACCGCGTGTCGTGCGGGAACTGCACCCGCACGGCTCTCGCCGATGCGCCTACAGCGCGCATCTTGGTTGCGGGGCTAGGACTCGAACCTAGAACTTCCTGATCCAGACTCAGGCGTGCTGCCAATTGCACCACCCCGCAGTCCCACAAGGGAGGCGCTAGTGTAACAGAGCATACCAGCGGTGTCAAACACACGCGCCTTATCCCCGCGGCTCGATCACCACCCGCCTCTGCACCCCCTCTACCTTGCCATTGCTAGGCCGCCAGGTAGACGTGATCCCCGGGCCGCACCTTCTCTCCCACCTTGATTCCCACCGATGCGCCGGCTCCGGCCTGGGTCACGTTCTCGTGCTCGATCTGCAGCGAGGTCACCGTGAGCACCAGGTCCGTCGTGTGACCCTTGATGTGGATACTTGTGCCGACGGAGAGAGGCGCTGTCAGGTCCACGGCCATCACTCCAATGTGACCGAAGTAGTGGGTCACCGTGCCGATCTGCTTCTCTGCTGAGGCGCCCGCTTGCTCCCCCATCGTCGCACCTCCTCTGAGAATGGGTTTCCCCACCTGGTTTCTCCAGCCGTCCCCCGCACGCCTGCTCTGTCGCCCACCCGATACCTGACAATGATACCTCTCAACATGGGCGCCGCGCCGCCGCCCTGGCGCCGCAGAGAGGGAACAGCACCCCCCATCCCCCTTCCCACCCCAACCTCGAGAACCGTCCGCCGCAGGGAGCGCCCGGCCTGCCTTTCCGAGACAGCCGGTGGACGAGCGGGGCGTCTCTGCCGGGCCCGCTGGTGACCTGTGTCGCTTGGCGGAATACACTGCTAGCCGGAACTGTGGAATAACCTTGGGCAGAACCAACGGAGAGCGAACAGGTAGGCGCCGAAGCGTTTCGGGGCCGCTGGACTCGCGTCTCAGGAAGCCTCAGCCGGGAGGAATGATGTGCTCCAGGTGCTGAACACATTGTCAAAGGGCGGCCCAGTGATGGTCCCCCTTGCCGTGTGCTCCGTGCTCGCCCTCGCCGTCATCGTGGAGCGGTATCTCGTCCTTCGCCACGCCGACCGAGGAGGCGAGCAGCTCATCACCGACATCCGCCGCGCCCTGCGCCAAGGCGATGGCGTGGAGGCCCTCACCAGATGCGAGCAAACAAGCGGTGTCGTGGCTAGCGTGATAGCGTCTGGCTTGCGGGCTCACCTCCAGGGCGCTCATCTGGCGCAGGCGATGGAGGAGCAACTTCTCGCCGCTCAGCGAGGGCTAAACCGGCGCCTGGCCGTCCTCGACACCATCGTCACCCTCGCCCCCCTGCTCGGGCTGCTGGGCACCGTGTTGGGCATGATCTCCGCCTTCAGCATCATCTCCGTGAGCGGAACCAGTCATCCCGCTGGCATCACCGGAGGGGTCGCCGAAGCCCTGATCGCCACCGCCACCGGACTGGCGATCGCGATCTTCAGTCTCATCGGCTACAACTGGTGCCGAGACAAAGTCCGTCAGGTGCTGGAGGAAGTGGAGCTGCGCGCCACCCAGCTCGAGAACATGCTTGCCGTCGGCCAATGCCCTTCCCCGGCAGACGACGGGCGGGCCGCTCGGATCAGGGAGGAGGTGCCGGTTGCGAGTTAGCCGACGCCCTGTCCAGAAGGCCCGCATCGAGCTCATCCCCATGATTGATACCATGGCCTTCCTGCTCGTCTTCTTTATGATCGCTTCCTTGGCCATGACCAGACAACAGGGGATGCCGGTGAACCTGCCCAGAGCCGACTCGGGGGCTCCGCAGACCTGGGGCGACCGCGCCCTGGTGGTCACCATCACCCAGGAGGGACGGCTGTTCCTGGACAAGCGCCCCCTCCAGTTTCATGAGCTGAAGGCGGCCGTAGAAGCCCGGCTGGCCGCGAAGCCTAACACCATCGTGGTCATCAACGCAGACGACAGCCTCCGGCACGGCACAGTGATGAAGGCCATGGACCTGGTCAAACAGGCCGGCGCCAAACAGGTGGCTATCGCCACCAAGCAAGCGGAAGTCATCTCCCAACGCGAGCCATGACCCCACTTATGGACAGACCCGGATATGCCTCCCCGCGAGGCGACCCTGCGAAGCACCGATACCCGGACCACTATCTGGTCTGGGGATTCCTCGTGGCGATCGCCCTGCATACCGCCGCACTCGCGGCAGGCACTCAGTTGTCGGCCATCCAGCAGGGCAACGGCTACCTTGAGGAGATCCAGGTCTTCGATGCTAGCGCCCCCATCACCATCTCTCCCGTGGAGCTGGTGCCGTGGGGACAGCCCGCGACTCCTGTCCCGCACACCGCCGCGGTCCCTCTCCCTGCAGCCGACCAGCCACCACCAGCTATCGCACCCCGTGATCACCGGCCTCACGTGGAGAGCCGGCCTGCGCCCCGGATACAGCAGCCTCATCGCGCTCCAGACACCAGCACGCCTGCCGCTCCCTCCGCCCCATCACAGCCGCAACCGGCCGAACCTTCGGAGGCCGGGGGAGCTGCCGTCTCCCCTGACGGAGGTGGAGGGGGAACGGTTGATCTCGGCTCGCCGAGCGCACATGGTGACCTCCCCGGCCTGGGACCGGGCGGGACCGCCGACGGCCGCCTTCCTGGTGTCGGCACCGGCGCCGGTGCGGGCAGCGGCTCCGGAATTGGCACCGGCTCCGGGGACGGACAGGGAGCCGGCGGCGGCAGCGGGCAGGGCGGTTCGGCAACCCAGGGCTCGCCAGGGAACGGTGGCGGAGACCAGTTCGTCTCCCGGGTGGCGGACCGGCAGCAGCCAGAGGTAATCAGCAAGGGCAACCTCGTCTACCCCCGGGCGGCGCTCGAGGATGGCGTGGAAGGCACGGTCCAACTCAAGGTCCTCGTCACCGAGACCGGAGAGGTGGCGAGTGTTGAGATCGTGCGCTCCAGCGGTGATCGCCGCCTTGACGCCGCTGCCAAGGACTTCGTACGCGCATGGCGCTATCGCCCGGCCGTGCAGGACGGACAGCCCCGCCGGGTGTATAGTATGGCAACAGTTGTCTTCGAGTTGCGCTAGACGGAATCCGGTGAACACTACCTGACAGGGCCTCGCGTGGTAATATCTAAGCGGCGAGGGAGAGGCTGTCGGAGGCCCCTGCGAGAGGGGACACCGCGGCCGGCTGCAAGGCAGCCCCACCACGCGCAGCACAGCCGGTGGCGAAAGGAGGGAAAGGGGCGGCGAACAGATGACAACTTGGGGTGCGAGTGTGCGCGGGCGATTCCGTCGCCTCGCAATTGGGGTGATCCAATAGCTGAGTCTCGCGGAGGAGTGATGAACGTGAGGGCAATCCGTTGGCAGTGCTTGGCCGTTATCATCGTCTTGGTGTTCTCGGGGACAGCCGTGTGGGGGGCGGTTACCGGGGCTATCTCAGGAGTGGTCACGGACTCCCAGACCAAGGCCCTCCTCTCGGGGGCCAATGTCTCGGTCGAGGGAACCGATCTGCGCACCGTGACTGACGCGCGGGGCCGGTTCCTGATCACCAACGTCCCACCGGGAACCTACACCGCGGCCATTGGTCTCGTGGGCTACACCACCGCCCGCGTCGTCGAGGTGAGCGTGGTCCAGGACCAGGTGACCGCTTTGCAGGTTACGCTGGAGCCGACAGTGGTAGAGGCGGCCGGCGCCGAGGCCAAGGTGACAGCCGCGCGCGTGACCGTTCACAGCGATGTCACCTCTTCGGTCTACGTCACCTCGGCCGCCGACGAGCAGATGACTCTCTCGCAGCCCAATGACCGTTACCAGTTCCCGGGCCTGATCTTCTCTCAGCCCGGCGTTGTTCCCGACAATACCTTCTACCCGCACATCCGCGGGGCGCGCACCAATCAGGTGGGTTACCTGCTCGACGGGATTCCCATTACCGAGCCCAACGCCAATGTCTTCGCCACCAACATCGTCTCCGTCGGGCTGGACCGGCTGGAGCTGTTCACCGGTGGCTATCCGGCGGAGTACGGCGGCTTCACCGGCGGCATCATCAACCAGGTGGTGAAGCGAGGCGACCAGATGCGGGGCGCCCTGGTGGATGTCGGCGCTGGGAGCCCCTATGACTTCGGCGGCTTGCTCCTCGAGACCGGAGATGTGGACGGCCGCGCCAACTGGTACTACGGGCTCTACACCTGGCACACCAAGTTCAACGAGAACCTGTTCACCTCCGAAGCCCCCACCGTCTCCGACCACATCGCCAAGGTGATCTACGATGCGGGTGCGAAGGACAAGGTCACGGTCCTTTCGCTTCATGACTACGCTCGGTATCTGTTCCCATTCGATCGGATGTTCACGTTCGATTCCAGCATTCTCGACTGGACCACTACCCGGAGGGAATCTGACTATGCCCGCCAGGGATGTGATCTGGATTCGATAGGGCTGAACCACACTCTCAGCCCGACCGCCTTCTGGAGCTTGCGCTTCTCCCGCTTGCGGCACTTCCTGGAACTGGAACTGGGCGATCTCAACAACATGTACTGGCAGCACCGCAGCGAGCGGATGAGCATTGCTCAGCTCGACTACCAGCGCCAGATCGGTGATCACCGCGTCGCCGCCGGCCTGTGGCAGGTCGGCAGTGACAACAACTCCACCTACAGCGTCTACTTGCTGCCCACGGAGTTCATGGCCAACCACGACACCAACAACACTCAGGCATACTTGCAGGACGCATGGCAGCAGAGCGATCACCTGACGGTGACTCTGGGTGCCCGCTATGACCGGATGAAGTACGATCGCCCGGAGAGCGACACCTTCGACCTCAGCGAGGTAAGCAGTCGCGCCGGCGTTACCTACACGCTCTCGCCCAGGGTTCTGCTGCGAGGCTCCTATGGGCGTTACGTGGAGTTCCCGCGCGCCAACCTGCTCGGCTACACCTTCGCCGGTCTCGATCTTGGCTGGTATGACCTCCTGGATCCATCCTTTCACATCTCACCCCAGCTCGACCGGGGTCGGGACTTAGGGATCGAATGGAAGGTTGGCGGCAGCACCCTGGCAACCGCCACCTGGTTCCATCGTCGCAGTCGGCAGATGGTACAGAAATGGCAGGGGGCGGGCGATGATCCGGCCGGCTTTGACGACACCGCCCCGGTGCGCTTTGCCTCCAATGGCACCGGCACCACCCGTGGGGTAGAGGTGAAGGTGGACCGCCGGCTGGGGCGCGACCTGCGCGCCTGGCTGTCCTACACCCACATGGATGCCGAGGCCACCAGCCCCCAGGACAACCTCTATCCCTACGGCTACTCCTTCCTCAACTCCACCGACCCGGCGGTCATCTCCCAGGAGTTCCCGGTGGACTGGAACCAGAAGGACACTGCCGCACTTGCCCTCCGCTATCAGAGAGGAAAGCTGGCGGTGGACCCCTGGGTGGTCTACGGCTCCGGCTTCCCCTACGGACAGAGCGGGCTGGAGATGTACGGCAGCGATCCGGCGCATGTGCCCAACCCGAACTACGATCCGGCGGACCCGGCCAGCCCGGAGGAGTTCGTCGTGCCGGAGAATTACCTGGATCCGAACGATCCCTCCAAGGGGTTCGTCACTCCGAACTCTCTGAAGACGGACAAGAACCTGACCGTGAGTCTCAACCTGGCCTACGACCTGAAGCCCGGTCGGCAGGTCTACTGCCAGATCTACAACCTCTTCGCCCGGGATGACGAGACCAGCCGAGTGATTTTCCATCCCAGGACCGGGGCCTTGATAGGCAACATAGAGGGGGACAGCATCTACTACGTCCCCTTCTCCCGCACCCCACCCCGCTTCTTCGCGTTCGGGGTGAGGCAGGAGTTCTGAGCTTCACGCTTGGGGCAAACCACAGGGGTCCGCCTGCCGAAGGCGGACCCCTGTTCGCTTCGGTACTGTCCGGGCGCCCTACGGCGCACGCTGTCGAGAGCGGTCCTGGGCGGCCTGCGGTCGTCTGGGGATGAACGCCTTCGCCTCACCCGCCGTGCTGCTGGTGCTCACCCCGAAGGCGAGCGGATTCGCCGCCGGACGTATGCTTCCATCCACGAATGCCACCAAGTTGCCGCCCGAATGCCGCTGCTCCGCCCAGCTCTGCCCCGTGTCGGCCGGGTTCCTGGTATGCAGCTTGGACTCGTAGAGCATGGGGACCAGGGAGGGATTCGCCACTTCCTTGAGCCGCTTCCCCTTCAGGTTCGCGTTGAACGCGTAGCTCACCCCGGCAGTGGCGTCCTTCGGGCAGTGCCCCGTGAACCCGGGAGCCAGGTAGCGCCGGATCTGATCGAGCCACCGGTCCGGATCCGGCAGCATGTCGTCTGAGCCGGCTGCATACATCTGAATCCCGCGCACCAACTGGCGGAGTTGATCCTCGCAATCCGCTTTGTCCAGATAGCCAGCCGCCTCTTGCAGGGGATTCTCGGCCATGGCGTCAACCGGCACCACAGGCCTGGATAGGTCCACCATCCATCCCGCCCCTGAGCGGATCGCCCGCAGCACCAGGTTCACCGGCACCTCCGCCACCAGGGTCACCGTCGCCCGGCTTCCGTCCATCTCTGCCTCTGTCGCCTGGTAGTGCTTCGCCTCCGACTCCAGCATCACTGTCAGCAGAGACATGCTCCCCTGCGGAGCCTGCCGCGGCGCCCGGCCCTGGGTAATGCTGCTGTCCTCGCGCACCGCTCCCAGGAAGTCCTTCGCGGCCTGCTTGCTGTTCACCTCATCGCTCGCCCGGAGATCAACTCGCCATCCTTCCTTCTCCCGGACCATCACCAGCGTCCTGATGACAGGCACTGTCCCTCTCGCCACCACCAATGACTCGTCCGGCCGAACCAACGTTTCCTCCACCGCCGGCGGCGGATCGGCCGCCGCCAGTGCCCTCAGCAGCACTGTAGCCGGCGGTTTGGCCGCCGGCGAGCTCTGCTGGAAGGCGCGGTGCCAGGCCGGCGCCTCCACCTCCTTCCGGGAGGCCTCCGACAGGAGGTTCCATCCCGCGATGGTATTCCCAGCCGCCAGCGCGTCGGCGTACGCCGTCGCCGCACTCGCCAGATCGGAGGGCACCTCCGGCCCCTTCAATACCGCCGCGCAGGCGGCTGCCCCAAGCACTCCCATGCCCAACACCAGCATCAGACTGACGACGCGGTACCTCATGTCCCTGACCTCCTGCATACAGGATCACCTCGGCCGGCGCCTCCGCCTACCGCGTCCCCCGCCCGGACTGGCGGCGATGTCGCCGGAACCAATCCCTCACTCCTTCCCCAGCGCTTCTCGCGCGGCCGCCTGTTCCGCCTGCTTCTTGCTCTTTCCAACTCCTCTCCCCAGCACCTTGCCGCCCACCCGCACCTCCGCCACGAAGGTGCGGTCGTGATCCGGTCCCTGCTCGTCCACCACCCGATAGGTGGGAGGCGTGCGGTGGACCTCTTGCACCTGCTCCTGGAGCAGAGTCTTGTAGTCCAGCTCGTGCTCCGCACGCTCGATCGCCGACAGCTTCTCCCTCAGCAGGTCCAGGATCACCCGCCTGGCAGTGATCTGTCCCCGGTCCAGGTAGATCGCTCCGAACACCGCCTCCAGCGCGTCCGCCAGCAGAGACCCGCGGGTCCGTCCCCCGCTCTGCTCCTCCCCCTTGGACAGCACCAGGAACCGCCCCAGGCCCAGGTCCTGGGCCACCTCCGCGAGAATGGTCTCCGACACCGCCACCGCCTTGAACTTCGTCAGATCCCCTTCCGGCAGCCCGGGGTAGGTACGGTAGAGATAGCCGGCCACCGCCAGCCCCAGCACTGCGTCCCCCAGAAACTCCAACCGCTCGTTCGCCGGCAAGGTGAGCTCCTGCTCGGCCGACTTGTGGATCACCGCCTGCCGCAGCAGCTCGGGCTTCCGCATGGTGATCCCCAGCCGGCGGGCGAGCTGCTCTACCGCCCTCGGCTGAGCCGCCGCCTTCTTGCGCGGTTTGCTCTTCGGCTTGCTTCCGCTCTCCTGGTTGTTGCTAGCGACTTCGCTCATTCTTCTCTTTGTCAGGCAACTTCAGTGCGATGAACAGCTCATCGAGCTGCTCCTGCGACACCTCCGCCGGAGCGCCCATCATCACATCCACGCCGGCCGTGTTCTTCGGAAACGCCACCACCTCCCGGATGCTCTCCTCCCCACACGCCATTCTTACCATCCGGTCGAACCCGAAGGCGATCCCGCCGTGCGGCGGCGCTCCATATTGGAACGCCTCCAGGAGGAAGCCAAACCGACGTTCCGCTTCCTCGTGTGGCATGCGAATGATTGACAGCACCTTCTCCTGCACCTCCCGCTGGTGGATGCGGATGCTCCCCGAGGCCAGCTCCTGCCCGTTCACTACCACGTCGTAGAGTGCCGCGCGGACCCTCAGCGGATCCGTCTCCAGCAGCGGAATGTCCTCCGGGAACGGCGAGCTGAACGGGTGGTGCATCGGCTGGATCTGCTGCTCCTCCTCGTTCCACTCGAACAGCGGGAAGTCGCTTACCAACACGCCGCACCACCTCGACTCATCCAGCAACCCCAGCTTCCTCCCCAGGTGCAGCCGCACTCTCCCCAGCGCCTCGCACGCAGTCGGAAACTTGTCCGCCACCACCAGCACCAGGTCCCCCACCTGCGCACCCGTCGCCTCGCGCAGGGCCGCAAACTCCTCGACCGAGAGGAACTTCGCAATCGGCGACTTCATCTCCGCTTCGCCCACCTGGAACCAGGCGAGCCCTTTCGCCTTTGCCTGGCGGGCGATTGACTCCAGCTCATCCAGCTCCCGGCGAGACAGCGTCGCCGCGCCGGGGACGCGCAGACCCTTGACCATCCCCCCCTCCGCCAGCGCCTGAGAGAAACCGCGGAACTGCGTGTTGGCGAAAACGGAGTCAAGGGACATGAACTCCAGCCCGAACCGCAGGTCGGGCTTCTCCGAGCCATAGGCCTCCATCGCCTGCCGATACGTGAGTCGCGTGAACGGACCGGGGATCTCGATACCGCCGCGGGAGAAGACGTACCGCGTCAGCTCCTCGGCCAGCGCCAGCACGTCCTGCTGATCCACGAACGACATCTCGATGTCAATCTGCGTGAACTCCGGCTGCCGGTCGGCGCGCTGGTCCTCATCCCGCAGGCAGCGGGCCATCTGGTAGTACTTCTCGATCCCGCTCGCCATCAGCAACTGCTTGATGAGCTGGGGCGATTGCGGCAGCGCATAGAACGTCCCCGGCCGCGTGCGCGCGGGCACGATGTAGTCCCGCGCCCCCTCCGGAGTGGACCGGATCAGCAGCGGGGTCTCCACCTCCATGAACCCGCGCTCATCCAGGAACTGCCGCGTCGCCCGCGTCATCTCGTGCCGCACGCGCAGGTTGCGCAGCATTCGCGGCGACCGCAGGTCAAGGTACCGGTAGCGCAACCGCACCGCCTCGTCCACGTTGGGCGCGTCCGCCACCTCGAACGGCGGCGTCTTCGCCGGGTTCAGGAGTTCCATCTCCTGCACCCGCACCTCCACCTCCCCAGTGGGCAGGTTCGGGTTCACCGCCGCCGCCGGCCGCGGCGCCACCTCCCCGGTCGCCGCGATCACATACTCCCCGCGCAGCCGCTTCGCCAGTGCATGCACCTCTTCAAGCGACGGATCGAATACCAACTGAGCGATCCCCTCCCGATCCCGCAGGTCCACAAACGTCAGCCCGCCGTGGTCGCGGGTGGACGACACCCAGCCGCACAGGGTGACCGTCTGCCCAATGTGCTCCCGTCGCAGTTCGCCACAGGCGTGCGTGCGTTTCATGCCTTGTCCGTCCTCAGTCGCCCCGCGACCTCCGCCCGCGGCACGCTCTCCTGCTCCCCGCTCTCCATATCGCGCAACGTCACCGTGTTCGCCTTCAGCTCGTCCTCGCCCAGCAGCGCGGCGAACCGCGCCCCCAGCCGCGCCGTCTCCCGCATCTGCGCTTTCAGGCTTCGGCTGGTGAAGTCAAGATCAACCGACAAGCCCGCCTTGCGCAGTTCCGCCGCGAGAAGCTGCGCCGGCTGGCGGGCCTCGGGCGAGGCCGCGGCGATGTAGACCTGCAATCGTGGGGCAGGCTCCCAGCCTGCCATGCCTGACCCCTCCATCACCAACAGCAACCTCTCCACCCCAGACCCAAACCCGATCCCCGGTGTAGGGGGGCCGCCCAGCATCTCCGCCAGGCCGTCATATCGGCCGCCGCCCATGAGCACATCCTTCGCCCCCAACCCCGGATGGATGACCTCGAACGCAGTGCGAGAGTAGTAGTCCAACCCCCGCACGATGGTTGGGTCCACCTCGTACGGAATGTGCAGCGCATCGAGCGCCGCCCGCACGCCCGCGAAGTGCTCGCGGCAGGCATCGCAGAGATGATCGAGCGCGCTCGGTGCGCCCGCCCGCCGCTCGACATCCTCCGGTACCTTGCAGTCGAGGATGCGCAGCGGATTGCTCTCGTACCGCGCCTGGCAGAACTCACACATCTCCCCGATGTGCGGCGCGAAGAACTCCCGCAAGACCGCCGACAGCGCCGGCCGGCACTGCGGGCAGCCGATGCTGCTCAGGTGCGTGACCGCGCCCTGCAACCCGATCTCCCCCAAGAAGTCGTGGAACAGCGCGATCACCTCCGCGTCTATCTCCGGCCCCGGGGAACCGATCGCCTCCACCCCAAGCTGGTAGTGCTGGCGATAGCGCCCCGCCTGCGGCCGTTCGTAGCGGAAGATAGGGCAACTGTAGTAGAGCTTCTGCGTCCCCCCGGTCGACGCCAGGCTGTGCTCCAAGAAAGCTCTTACTACCGGGGCGGTGCCCTCCGCTCGCAGAGCCAGCGAGCGCCCGCCCCGGTCCTCGAAGGTGTACATCTGCTTGCCGACAATCTCGGTCCCCTCCCCCACCCCGCGGGCGAACAGCTCCGTCTCCTCGAACAGGGGAGTGCGGATCTCCTGGTAGGCATAGCGGCGGCAGACCTCGCGGAAGGCAGCCTCCACCCGCTGCCAGCGCCACGAGTCCTGTGGAAGCACATCCTGGGTCCCACGCGGGGCCTTGTACCTGGGTGCCATCGCTTCCCTGCTCCCGCGCCATGGGACGCCCCCACCCCTGCTGAGGCCCGCCAGAGGCGGGCCTCAGCAGGGACAGGCTACGCCCTGCGCTCTGCTTGGTAGGATTCGGCAGGGAGAGGCAGGTTTCCTGCTAGGGCTTGGAGTCTGCCCTGGCGTGGCCGTTGAGGACCCGGGCGTAAGGGGAGGTCGCTCGTCCGGCCTTCACGAGGCAGACAGGAGGAGCAGAGGCCTGTGGGAGCCTGGTACTCCAGGCGATCGGGCGCAGTCGCCCCGAGGACAGGGCTCCCACAGCGCCACCGGGCCGCCACATTCAGTCACATCCCCCGGCTTGGCAGGAGAAGCCGTCCATGCCGGCTCACAGAGGTCCTGCGAGGGCTATCCATCGCTTGCCAGAGCGATGTCGGGCAGACACTCATACCACAGCCGCCAGGCCACGCCCTCGTGCTCCCGCTCGGGGTTGCCTGCAAGCTGGTCGTAGTTGTGGTAGGCCGGGCCGTTGAAGCGGCGGAAGTAGACGCTCCGTCCGTTCTCAGCCACATACAGCTCGGCAAGAGTGAACCCGCCTCGCCCGCCGAGTGCCAGGGCCCACAAGGTCTCCCGCAGGCAGAGCATATCTCCGGCAGGCAAGTCTACCTCGAACA